>SAMEA104315437__coassemble_515_pt1 | contig 18392 bp, 7 predicted proteins | sample SAMEA104315437__metabat2_low_PE_024 | metagenome-assembled genome bin SAMEA104315437 (sample SAMEA104315437) | gut metagenome | biome: Monkey gut; feature: monkey-associated habitat; material: faeces | place: China | collected 2013 | reverse complement strand
TGTATCTTGCAAATTTCGCACTATCGGGTTTTTGCGCGGTTTCGACTGTTGCGCCCGACAAAATGCCGGGTTGAGATTGTCTTATATACATCGTTTCGCCTGTCGCAGCGGTCACTTTCTTATAGTAAACGTCTTGCGAGAGGTGAGCGAGATTGCTCATATCGTATGCGATATAAGTGCCGTTGATAAGCACGTAAATATTTTCCGCACCCGCAGAGCCGTAGCGAGCGACGCTCGTTTGAGGGTTCTCGTAACCGGTATTGCTTACTCTCGTATAAAGAGTGTTCGAGGGGAGCGTTCCGCTTGAAAACGCGATATACGAGCAAAGCGCGATATTGTTTTCATACACGGTTGCGCCGTCTCGTTGACCTTTGTAGTAGATGTTGTAAGAGGTGAGAGCGGCTTTTGCCTCCGCGATTGACGTAATCGGTTGGTATGAATAGGACGTCGCGGTATATTTGACTGCGATTGTCGCAAGCTCGTCTGCGCCGTATGCGTCCATGCGCCAGTCGCCTTTGACGTACTTGCCTTTGTCGTTGTATGCAAACACGTATCCGTCGCCGTCAGTATCTTCGATGAAGAATCTATCTTTCGTTTCGTCGTATGCAAGGAGGTCAAAAGACGTGTTTTCTTGCACTGCGTATTCGTTGTAAATGTCAACGAGTTCGGAGAGCAGCATATCTTTGGTTATCTGTTCCATAGCGTCGGACATATCGTCGATTTTGACGAATGCGAGGCGTTTGAGCACGGATTGAGAAGCGCCTTCATTCGAGATGACGTACTTGGCGTCGGCGGTATGCTCGTCCTTGTTGCTCTCGGTTATGCGCATATAGACGTTGAGAGCGGAGTCATAATAGTATCTCGTCGCATTTTCGGCGGCGCCGTCGTCTACGACGTACAAATCCGAGTCGATATCCATAACTTCGCCGAGCGACAAATCACTGAACGAGCCGGAGAAGTCGTTGATTTTGGTGTATGCGAGGCGTTGAAGCACTTTTGAGGAGGGATTTTCGACTGCGCCTTCGTTTATATCGTAAGTGTACGTCGGAGCACTGCCGTCAACGTTGTGCAAAGCAGGGTTGTACAAGGTGAAATGATATGCGCGCATATACTTGCCTTCTTCGTCCGCCTTGTATGTCTTTGTTTCGCTGTCATAACGATAGCGAGATACGTAGTTCTTGTTGGGGCTTTCGTCATCATAGTTGACATAGATAAAATTGCCCTCGGAGTCTTTGTCCTCTACAAGCACGTAGCTTCCGCCTACTCCGTTCACTCTCGTGTATGCCGTAAACGTGATATCCGTCATTTCCGCAAGCGAGAGGGTATCAACTTTCGAGCCGAGTTCGCCGATTTTTGTATCAGCCAACGTTTTGAGGATTTTTGCGGTATCTGCCGCCTCGGTATCCACAACGTCGCCGATTGTGAGCGAATCGAGGATATCGTCTGCGCTTTCAAGTTCCGCAACGGTCATGTACGCCACAAGTTGCAACACTTTGGAGGACGTGCCCTCGTGCGCAATGAGATAATCGCCGCTTATGGTTACGCCGTCCTCGAGTGCTTGAAGGCGGCTGTCTTTGGTTATCGGAGATTCGGTGATATAGTAGCGAGAAGCGGGCTTTGATTGCGTTGCGCCGTCTTTCTCATAGGCAAACGCAAAGTCGTTGAGGACGATTGTTTGCATGCCGCCCTCGACAAGCGCCGACGCAGGCACGTATTGTCCGTCTTTGTACACTGTGAGTTTGTCGAGGGAAGCGAAGCCCTTTTGCACCAGCGAGAACGTGTCGGTTGTATAAGAATCTATGCGGTTTGCGTAGGAAATCACGTAATACTTGGGATTTTCCACCGTATGAGAGCCGTCGTTTACGGAATACAAAACGTGGCGATAATACGTCGTTTCGTTGGTTTCCGCGTCGAAATTGTCCTCATAACAGGAGTTGTCGACAACGTATGACGAAGTTTCCTCGCCCGTTTCCTTGTCCGTCTTGGTTTTCAAAACGTAGCGGAGTTCCCTTTCTATTGTGTGGTCCGCTTTGCCGTTTTCGTCCGCGTCGATGCTCCCGGAAATATACGTTTCCACGCCGAAAGGCGGGATATATCCTGCCTTGAGCGCAAGGTCTTCCTTGCTTACTTCTTCAAAAACGCCGTCGTCGCCGAGCTTGACGTAAACAGTGTTGTTGCCCGATTTGATAAATTCGTCCACATCCACGTCGATGAGGTTGAAAAGGCGCACCGCGTTGATTGTATCGCCGAAAGCAGAAAGTTTTACGTCTTGCACCGCTTGCAGCATTTTGTTTGCGCCAAGACCGATGTCTATGCCGAATTTGCCTTGAATATCGCGCACGGTAAGATTTCCGTCGATAGAGCCGAGGATATTGTTTATGGCGTCTTTCATGCCGACGTTAAGATTGTCGTCGATGACGGGAATGTCGGGGAATTCCAATTTGGCAAGCGTGCCGACATCATCGAGTGTAAACGAATTGGTAATTTTGGACAGGTCCTTAAACAATTCGGTCAAAGGCATGGTGTAGAAGTCCTTGTTTGTGAAATCCACGCCGCTAATGCCGTTGAGCATTTTGATGCCGTAAGATTTATACAAGGATTCAAGCGTGAGGTTATCAAGGTTTTTAAAATCGTCGTACGCTTTGAGCGCAGCGTCGAGAATAGTTTTTCCGTACGCCTCGCTGTCGGATGCGATAATCTCTTCATCGGTAAATTTTTGTTGCAATTCTCCGACGGTCATCGACGTGCCCATTATGTAGACCGCGCCGCCGATTGCAAGAACGAAAAGTATGATGCCGATTACCATACCGAGGATAAAGGTCAAAGTTCCGCGTAATACTCTCATAATAGTTACTCCGTATAAAAAAACGCGCGCCTAAAAAAGCGCGACGTCGTGTCAACCGAAGATTTCGGTGAATAGTTTTGCCACAGGGTTGTTAAGGTAGAAATATCCGCACACTTTGGAATCGCGAAGGGCGGTGTCAACAACGCCTATTTTATCGCGCAAAGCGTAAAGGATTGCAAGCACAAGCAAAATAAACACAGCCGCAAATGCCGTTGATACGATTGCGCCGCAAGTGCGGTCGAGCGCTTTGAGAAGTTTGTTGTCCGAGTCGTGCATCTTTGCAAAAATCTTGCGCAGCAGCCAGCATATAAGTCCCAGCGCAAGGCAATACACGACGTACGCCACGATTGCCACGATAAGGTCGGATATGAAAGCGCCGGCAACCTCGCCGATGGATTGTCCGTCCTCGTAAATAAATTTTTGCGCAAGCCAAAGCGTCGTTTGACCTTTGAGCTTGCCGGACATATCGCTGTTTTTGATGACTGTTTCGAGATCTGTGCGCGTAGTAACGCCGTCTTTCGTTACGTCGACGTAGAAAGTGCGTTTGCCTTCTTCATCCGTTTCGACGTAAATGGGCTCGCTGAGCAGTTCGGATTTTCCTTGTATACCTTCCGTTATGGAAGTTTCCATTTTGTCAAACACGCTGATTTCACGCACTTTTGCAAAGGTAGGCGAGAGGATGAGAAGTGCGGCAAGCATAATCCCTATCGTGAGGAAAAAGCCTTTGAACGATTTGGAAAAACCGCGCAGAATACCCAGCAACAAGCCGAGAGCGAGTATTACGAAAAACGCTATATCGGCGTACGGGATATCTGCGGATAACACTTGCAAGAACATCTTTTCTCCTTATCGCGCGCAATGCGCACGAATATATGTAGATATAATCATTATAATCAAGTTGCGCGCATTATGCAATACTTTTTGTCTATCAAACGACAAAAAGTCGCATTAGCGACTTTCCATCCATTTCCTTTTTCAACATCTTTTTATACAAAAATCAAACTTAAAAACACATATTTCAACCAATAATTCTCGGCGCGCAAATCACATCTTTTAACATAATCGATATTTTATCTGCCATTTTTGACACTTCAAGTGGCGATACGCACATAAGTTGCATAAGAGAGTCCTTGTGGTTTTGCGCCACTATACCCAATATGCCCACGTCGCCGAATCGCTCGGATTTGCCTGTAACGCCCGAGGGACATACCCCGTCGGGGCGTATTACGATATCACCGATTTTATCCGCTCTGCCGAGACTTGCGTCCACCGCAACGAAGATTGCGTCTTTGTGTACCGTTTTGATAAAAGACAGCCATTGCGCCATATTTTTTCCGTTGACGGTGCTCTCGTCCGTGCCGTATACAAAGGCCGGAACGTTGTATTTTTGCGTTAGTAGGGTGCCTACCATAGGACCGAGCGCGTCACCGGATATTGCGTTTGTGCCAAAGCACACAATCACGATTTCGCGCTCGCCTCTGTCAACAATGTCGTTGAAAAGCAAACTTACAAAAGGAGCGACGTCATCTATGCCGTCGCTGCTTTTTACGATTTTTTCTATTGAGTTTACAATTTCTCGAGATGTGTTTTTCATACAACGATTGTTGCCACGTCTTGAGATTTTATACCTGCACGATTTCGCCGATTATGCAAAAGTGTCCAAAGTTGTGCCGATATATAGAGCCCAAATGCGGTCTTGTTTTTCGGCGCAATCTTGTGTTTATGCTACGTCGGCTGCTTGCGTTTCTTCTGCGTGAGGTTGGTTTTCCCTGTTTTCCTCGGCGTATTCGGCATCGAACTTATACATTTTTTTGAAGCAATTGCCGCCGTTGAGGCTCTTTATGGCATATACCGCTCTATCGAAACTCTGCTTGTTGGCAAGTTTCCATATAAGCAATATAAGGCTCGCCAAAATCATTCCGAGAACAATACCTATGCAACCGCCAGTAAAATCCACTATGACGTCCGCAAAGGCGCAAAAACGCCCCGGTGTAAAGTATTGAATTGCCTCGGACAGACCGCCGTGAACGAAGGATATTGCGAAGGGGTAGACGGCGCATTTCCACTTGTGTTTACAAAGGAATAAGCAAGTGAAGAACAGCCCGAATCCAAGCACGCCGGACAACCCCATATGTCCCATAAGTTTGCGCACCAAACTGCCCGAGTCGTAGAACAGCTTGACCTCTATCGTCTTTTCCACAACCAAAGAGGGATCTATCGTGCTTGTGCATCTGATCACGTATGTGCCAAAGAATTTTGCGACAAACACGCCGTCTTTGGTGATTGTGCCGTATTTTCCGCTGACAATTTCCCACTTGACTTCTTTGGGACTGGGTGACATGGGGTAGTGGTATGCGGAAAGGAACACCGTTGTATTTGGATTTACTCTCGAGGGTGCGGACACACGCAATTGGCTTGGCATAGCGCGGTTTGCAACGAGTTTTATGCTCGCCTTCACGTTTTCGTCAAAGCAAGATGTAAAAGTGAGTGTAAATTCGCCATATCCGCTTACATGGAGATTGCTGTTTCTGAAATTGCCCACAAAATTGTTGTCCAAAGTGACAAAACATTGCTTGGATGCGCCGCTCGGAAGAACATCCTTGATAAGGTCATTCACATTCACGATATCCATCTGGTTTATGGTTTTTTCTTGCAATACGATTTTGGTTGGCGCAACATAAGACGGATTTTCCTTGGCGGTCAGCGTGCGTTTCACTTCGAATCCGTCGGGATAGGTTGCCGTGATTGTAAAAGTGCCCGCTTTTCGCACTGCAAGTTTGCCCGCATTGTAAACTGCAATAGACTCGTCGTCCGTGGTGATTTTTGCAGCAAGCGTGGACGTACGACCATAGTTGAGGTATACATTCACCGAGTCGCCGACTTTCAGCCCGTCCTCGCCCATGCCGAGTTGTATATCGGGTGTTTCAACGTCATGCGGACTTTTTCCGTAGCAAAACACGTATGTATAGTTGAGCACCTTTGGATTGCTTTTGAGAGTGGCGTAAATGTATGCATCACCCCATCCCACAAACGTTATCACGCCGTTTTGGTCAACGGTGGCAACCTTCTCGTTGTTTGAGGAGTATACAACGTCTTTGTCGAGGGTGTTGGACGGCGAAAATTGCACAATAACTTGGTCGGTTTCGCCGATATAACTATAAGTGCTTTTTTGCCTGTAAACTTTTATGTTTTGTGTTGTAACTTGGGAGTCGAATTTCTCGGAGAGGTGATATTTTTCATCCATCGCATCCGCCATTGCCCAACTGTTTGCGCCGCTCTTGTCGCCCGGTGTTGCGGACGAACCCCACAGCGCAATCCACAGCGCGATTGTGCAAAGCAGCGTAAAGAGAGCAAATGCTCTTATCCCTTCAAAATATTTCTTTTCCTTGACAGGCATAGCGTTTATCCCCACATAAACGATGAATTGTATACATTTATTATACACTTGTATATATGATGTTGCAACACAAAAAATCGACAATATGTAGTATTATTTCGGAATATGACGCATTTTGTCGCAATATTGCGGATTGTGCCTGCTTTTCGCCCTAAAATATCGCATCTTACATAAAACGCCGCATATTGCACAGGCTATACACAATCCCAAAGGAGGTATGGTATGGAAGATAACAATCTCGTAAGAAAGGTTGCCGAAATCAGCAATATGAACGTCATGATACTTTTCATTCTCGTTGCATTCATTGCTCTATCAGTCGGCTTGGCGTTTTTCTTCCTCGTCCCTGGCACGATCGGCTACGCAATCGGCATAACGATGTTCGTAGTTGCAGGATTGCTCTTCACGGTGGGCGAGATCAATTATTTTGCAAAAATGAAGAAAATCCAAACACAATAAAAGATATGGTTTGAATATTCAATAGCAAAAAAGCGTCAATTATCAAAGAAAACCAATAAGAAAAACGACTTTCAATTGAAAGCCGTTTTTCTATATTTTGCGCATTTTGCAACGCTAAATTTGGCGATTACAAAGTATAAGTCGTGCCTTTGGTCATAGCCGTTTCGCCCGCAAGGCGAGCAGTTTCAGTAACTTTGTATCTATCGGAATTGTTGTGTTCGTATGCAGTTACGGAAAGTGTGCTTGTTACTTTTGCCGTTCCGCCTTTACCGGTGCCTTGTACAATACCGCCAAACGCCGTTGCTTCGAACGTGCCGCCGTCAATCATAAGAGTGCCTGCCGTGCCCTTGGATACGGGGTATTGTTGGATAGTGTTGGTATCGGTGAAGTTGCTATACACAATCAAATTGCCGATTGAAGATAATTTGCCGTTTGTTCTTACGGTTATTACTGCGCCGGGCATTATTTTGTATTTGTAACCTGCATTGAGCGTGGATGCCGTCGAGCCGTTACCTACGTTTATATTATAGGTCCACGGAATAGGGAAGAATGTTTTGCTCATACTTACGTTTTTACCCTGTACTTCCATGGAAAGAGAACCCATTGTAACCGTTCCGACAAAAGTAAGCGTGGTTACCTCTATTGAAGCATTATACGATTTGTCAATATATCCGCCGCTCGAGATTTGCAAAATACCGCTTGGCGAGATTGCGTCGATTGTTGTTGTATTGTGTTTGCTACTTGCATACAAATCCGCATATCCTGTGAGCGTTGCGCCTGAATAATATCTGCTGTTGCATTGAATGTTGGGCATTTCGTATTCGCTAAACGGAGCAACGCGATTTGTCAAACGATCAATCAACATAGCCGCATCCCACGCTTTGTAAACAGTGTAGGATCCGCCTTTGAAGTCGCGAACTACGAACGGACTATATATTTTACCGCTGTTGAATGTTGCTTGTCCGTTGCCGTTTACAAGGCCTCGGATATCAAAACTACCGCTGTTCAGCACAATATTGCCGTTGTTGACAATTTTACTATATGCGCCGGACGTGTGTCCTTCAAAGCGTACTCCGGCTTGTCCGAGCAAGCCTGCAACAAGAACGTTACCGTTTGCAACGGTAAGCGTTGCGCCGTTGTAAATTGTGAGAGTATAATCGGCAGCGGTACTCTTCCAGGAATAATCGCCGCTTCCGTTTGCCGCATATTCGGCGGAGGTATCGACTTTTCCGATTGTCTGTGTGTAATTTGCGGTTTTTAGACCGAGAATAAGGGTTACGCCGTTATTTATGGCTACGTCATTAAACAGAAATGCATTGCCGACAAGATAAACTTTGTTGCCTGATTTCGCAGCTGCCAATGCACCCTCAACCGTCATATAAGTGCCGTTGAGTTGCGCCGCATATACGTTGAACGGAATATCGATATAGGCTGCATTATAGTTGGTGGTTTCGCTTGCGCGCACACGCACGGTGTAGACGCCGCCGTCAATCATTTGCGTTCTGTCCGTCGGGGCGATAATGGTATAGGTGAAGGTCGGGTTCCAGCCTTGCACGTGCGCATTGAGGCTTGCAACGCTCACGCCTTCGAGTTTTGCCGTGCCTGCGATTATGCCTGCATAGTCAATGACAGAGCCCGTCCATCTTGCGCCAAACTCGCCGTCGAATTCAAACGATGCGTCCGCTTTTGCAAGTGCGATTTTGATTATCACGCCCGTATAAGCGTTGTAGTTGGTTTTGTCTTTGCAGTATCTTGCGGAATAACCAACGTCGTTCATGTCGCACGAAACAAGCTCGTTTGAATCCACCCACTCAAAGCCTGTGCCGGAGAGGGAGTATGCGCCGAGCGTTTTTCCGTATTCGTACGTGCCGGAGAAGTTGACGTTTGCAAGAGCCGCGTCCACTTGTTCTTTGGTGTAGGTTGCTTTGTTCACGACAAGCGTTTGCGCATTGCCGAACGTCAGGTCATAGTTATCGAGCGTTGAGCATTCCACGTCGAACGTGTATTTCGTGTCGCTCGCGTCATCGCCTTTATGGTAGTTGGTATGGAAAGACGTTTTGCCGTCGAGCAAACTTATATCGTCGCCGTTTACAAAGCCTGTCGCCTCGTATGCAAAGTCCGTGGGAGCGTCGTCGCCGTACGTGATTGCGCCGTGCGGCAGAGCGGTGAGGGTGAGAGTTGCTTTTTTGACAATGAGTTTTGAGTTGATATATACGATATCGTAGTTAGCCAAAACATTTCCGCTTGCCGTAACGTCAAACGTACCTGCGCGTTTTGCTCTGTTATAATCGCACGCATATCCAAACGTATATTCGATATCGGAGAGTGTTTCTCCATATGCCAGACCTGTGGGCGTTGCTGTGTAACTCGGCATATCGTCGCCGTATGTGATTGTCTGCGTTTTGCTCAAACGGATAGTTAAAGTGGCTTTTGTGATTGTTACAACGCCGCTTTGTGCTGTTATGTCGTAATTTTTGTTTGTTTCGTCAATGCTGTCAAACGCGGGCGTTACAGTGTAATTTCCGACGTTCTTTTGCGCGAAGTCAAACGATGCCGTGAGCGCGTCTTTATCGTAAAGCGTTCCGCTTACAATCTCGTATGCAAGGCTTATTTCTTGTCCATACACAAAACTTGCGTCTTTTGTCTTTACCGTAATCGGACGAGGCAAAACGTTGACGCCGATATCGCAATCCGTAACTTCGTAGTTGCACAACGGTGAAACGCTGTCTTTTGCGCTTGCGTTTACCGCATAACTTCCAACGCCGCAACCAACGCTATATACGTGCGAGAGTACGATATATTGTCTTGCGTCCTCATGTTCGTTGCCGTTGTCGTCAACAATCTTGTATCCGTCAAACGCCCCAACTTCTTCGCCATATACGACGGTGTATTGTGCGCCTTCGTTTTGCACAAGCTTGACTTGTCTTGCATTGACAATCAAGTTTGCTCCGTTCCAATGGCAATTATAGTTGCCGCCGCTGTATGCAAGTTTTGCGCAGATGTTGTAACTTCCTACGTGTTTTTCGTCGAAGTAGCTTACGTAGATTTCAACGCCTACAAGGTTTTCGTCGCCGTTGAAGAAACCTTGCGTCGTGTATGCGGTTTGGTCGATATTGAGAGCGTCGCCAAACGTCATCGTTTGGTCTTGAAGATTGATATATGCTTGTGCAACGTTGATTTTGACGATGTAACTGTCTGCATACACGATTGGCTTGTCAATGCCTTCCACCGTTTTTTGGAGTTTGTAATACACGGTATAAGTGCCTGCGTCGGTGAAGGTGGGTGCAACTTCACTCCAATTTTGATTGTCAAGGCTATACAAGATGCTTGCGCCTTCTTCAATATTCTCCACTTGCACGCAATGTATCGTGCCGTCATACGTGAACGGTGTAAGCGAATCCACCGTGTGCGCAATAAATATTTCTGCAATCTCTATATTGATAGTGAACCAACTATAGCTTATCTGGTAGTATTCCGTTACGTCAACGCCGTCTTTGTTGGTTACTTTAAAGCCGTTCATTTTGAACAATGCTTCAAAGTCCTCTTTTTTAGAGTTATTTTTAAAAGTATACACGCCCACTTCGTCGGTAAGTGTGCTTATCGTGCCTTCGATCTTGTCGCTGTCGCAAAGCGGTGTTGCGGCTTTTGCGATGTCAAACGTTGCAAATTCACCCTCTTTGTAGGCAAATTTCCTCTCGAAATTAAGTTTAAACGCAATCGGCGAAACCTTGACTTCTTCCGACGTTACGGAAAATTCATAGTTATTCTTCAGATATTCGTCCGTCGGGGTTGCGCGAAGTTCAAAACTTCCGATCATACCCGGAACGTATCCCTCTTCGGCATTTTCACCGAATCTGCCGCGTACAAGCGAGAACGAGTAATTGTGTCTATCGATTACGTCGGAGTATTCTCCAGTCGGAGTGTCCAAACCGTTTTTACTATCGACGCCCACGTACATATTGTTTACGTTAAAGAAGTTGTCCGTGCCTCTGCCGTAAAACAAGCGAGGTTGTCCGTTTGCGCTGAGTTTGATAATCACGGGGCGTTTTTCAACCGTAATCAACGCGCTCGTCGTTGCCGTAACGGCGTAGTTGTCGTTGCCGGACGTTACGTTGATAACGACGGTTTTGCCTGCTTGCGTGCGAGAGCCGTATTCGTTGGAATAGTCGCTCGAGCATACCACAACCGAGTTCACGTCGTCGCCGTCAACGATGCCGCCCGTGATATTGAACGCATATCCGTCGATATCATTGCCGTAAATAACGCTCATATCGTCAACCGTTACGGAAATTTCACGCTTGGTTACGTTTACCTGCGCCTTTACAACTCTGTCGTCTGCGAGAGTGTAGTTGCCGTCCTCGTTTTTGAGTGCGCAGTTCACGTAATATTCGCCGCCCACCACGTGGCTGTTGTCCGCTGTGTAGTCGGTCGTGAGGGTGATTACGTCTGCAATCTCGTCTGCTTTATAAAGTCCGCTTACGGTTGCAAGTTTTTGTATATCGAGCGCAAGTTCGTCGCCGTACGTTACGGAAACGGGTTTGAGAGCCACGCTCAACGTCGCTTTTCCGACGATGAGGGAGGCGTTATTCGTCGTGATATAGAAGTTTTGACTTGCACCGTCGCGCGTTTCGTTCTTGGTGCCTATCGTGAGGTCAATCGGGTACGAGCCTGCATTGTCGCCGACCTCGTACGCGCACGAGAGCGTGTACGACAACAGATTGTAATCGTTGCCGCTTACGGTGTACAAAGTCTTGTCGAGTTCAAATTCTTCGCCGTATACGGTATTTTGATTCTTTATCGTGATATCGAGTTTGGCTTTGTCGATAGTTACGATATAACTGCCGCTTACGCTCTTATAATTTTTGTGCGACACTCTGAAATAGACGGTATATACGCCTGCGTCGGTGAAGTGCGGTTGCACGGCGGTGTATTCTCCGTCTTGCTCGAGCGAGTACGTTACTTCAAAATCGTTGCTCTTTACTCCAACGCCGTGGCTGTGATTGTCAAACGTAAACGTGTTTGCCTCAACCGTCGGCACCGTATAGTCGTCGTCGCCTATCGTCGCAGGGGAGATAGACGCCGTGGCTGAAAACGCAACGGAGTAGTTTGCCGTAACGTTGTTGCCTTCGCCGTCGACGATTTTGAGATTGCTCGTAATCGTGCCGTTTGCAAGGTCGTATTCACCCACGCCGCTTGCCGAAGTGGTGAGAACGAGCGTCAATACGTGTCCTGCAAGCACTCCGTCGAAACTGTCGTTCCCAAATGTCTTGACCAGCGTTTGTCCGTCGTAGTCTTTGCCAAAAACGAGATTTGCTTTTGCCGCAACGTCTTTTTTGCCAACAACGATCTTGCTTTGAGTAAAGTTCACCTCATAGTTTGCCGATACAAATTCGCTTGCGCTTATCGCGTATTCTCCGACGCCGCTGGTTTTTGTATAGGCGGTATCCCATTGCACGTTCGTTGCGTCGATTGCGCTTTGGCCGTCGTCATACTTAAATCCCGTGTATTGAATGTTCAAAACGGGCAGAGAATCGCCGTAATAGAGGTTTATCGTAGCAATTGTTGCGTTTAAAGTGGCTTTTTGTACGGTTATGGTTACGGATGCATTGGACGCACCGCTCGTTTGAGTGCCGTCGGATGCGGTTGCGGAGCATCTGATTACGTGCGTGCCTGCACCGAGTTCGTCAATCGTTACGCTTTCGCCTTTTGCGATGCTTACGCCGTTTTCAAACCACTCGTAAGCGTAAGTCAAGCCCTCGATTTTCTCGGTTATCGAGGCGGTGAGATTTGCGCTCTCGCCGTAAGTAATGGTAAAAGTGCCGTTGAGTTTTGGCTGTTGAGGAGCGTTTATCGTCCACTTCGCATAGTAGGTTACGTTGCCGCTAAACGTCGTTTCGGCGGTTGCCCGATTACCTTTTTCGTCAAACCAGCCTGCAAATTTATATCCGTTCTTCGTCGGGTTTTCGTTGTTGCCGGGCAAGGTTATCAAGTCGCCGTATTTGCCTTTGGCGGACTTGATTTCGATTTCGCCGTTTTTGAACGTTACCGAACATTCGATTTTTGATATTTCGGCATGCACGTAAGTGTCGCTCTTGACATTGCCGAAGTCGCCTGCCCATTTGACAAACACGTCGCCCTCGTTGAGGTTTTGAGCAATCGTTTCCTCGCTCGGAGCAACTGCGCTCTCGCCGTAATTGACGGTTTGAACGGATATCGGATCGCCTTCGTACAGGAAGAAATAGACGGCGTACGTCTTTATCTTCCATTGTGCGTACAGAGTAAGCGACGAAGTATCCACTTTGCTTGCGTCAAATGCGTTTGCGCCTTCCTTATCGAACGTCCAACCGACAAAGTCATATCCCTCGCGCGCAGGCGGAGTATAGGATATAGATTCCTCGATGTTGAGGATTTTCTCAAACGTATTTCCCGTGCCGTCGTTGAAGTCAAAAGTGATGACTTTCATTGCGCCCTGACTGCCCGTTTCGTTGCATGCGGCAAGCATAGCGGTAGCGATAACGACAAGCGCCAAAATCATTGTCAATGCAAGCAGTTTACTTTTGTTTTTTGTCTTGTTCATATTACACCCCAATGTAATTTCTCCCTCTCCCTTGATATTTTCCTTTCGGAAACGAGATAGTGTGATTAGGTTTTATTTATACAGTCGCAAAATTTGCGTTAGTTTCTTATTTTGGCGAGTAGTTGCTTGTTGCGTCAAACATCACGAAACGGAAATCTTCCGTACCTGCGGCGTATGGCAGCATTTCGCCCTGCGTTTTGAGTTTGTCGTCCGTGGAGTTTGCAAGCACGCCGATATTGACGTTATATTGATGCATCGCCTCAAACGTGTACGCGCTCGTGTCGAGAATATGGTAGTTCTTTCCGCCTCCGTAGAACGCGATTCCTCCGTGCACGTAGTTCTTGTCGCCCACGACTTTGAGAATGTTTTGACATTCGCTATTTTGACGTCTCACTTCAAGCAACATCTCTTTGATATTGAGCGACAGGAACGCAAAGCGTTGAGTATCGCTGTTAAGCGACGTTTCGATAAGGGTGGAACTGTCCACTTGTTCGAGGTCTTTCCAGTCCTCCAGCACCACGTCGCCCACAAGATGCAAAATTGCAGGGTAGCTTGTCGCCGCAAGTCCGCTCCAGCCTGCCAGACTTCCGCTCATAGTCGCCTCGCCGCTGTCGAGGAAACCGCCTGCAAAGTGGCTTTCAAGACCGATTGTAAACAAGCCGCTCTTTGTCAGCACGCTGTCTTTAAGCACGACGTCCGTAAGCACATAGTTGGACACAAAGAAGTTGTCGTTTGCAAGATTATCGCATTCGGACTTGTTGTTCTGCATGTAGTTCGCGCCCGTCGAAGTCTTAAAAGCAGGGGACAGAGTGTCGGATGTGCCCGATGTGCCTTGCAAGAAACGATTTGTACCTATTTTGAGGATAAACTCTCTTGCCGTTTGCAATCTGCAACCGTCAATCGTTACGTTTATTTTCTCTTGCGCCACGTTAGGCGTATCGCCGACAACGTTATCTCGTCCGAATATACGCACGCACGTGCGCCCGTTCTTAACGCGACAATTCTTAATCGTAGCGTCGCTCATAATTTCAAGCGTAGTGCCGATATAGTTGAGCAGATTGAGTTCCATCGTATCGCCGTTGTACAGCGATTCGTCGTCGCAGCCTGCCAAAACCACGTTATCCAGCGTAATGCCGTCCTTTCTCACAAGGAAGGAAATGTTGTCCTGTCCTTTGACGGAAGCAATCTTTGTGCCGTTCATATATGCCGCAACGAAATCGAGCGGACCTTTGAACACTGCATAATCGTGCAACACGCCCGTGCTGTCGATAACGTTGGTGATATACTCTGCGTTGAGCATATATCCGTTGCCGTACACGTTGTTTGTAAACTCATAGCAGTAGCGCACGGTTTGTTTGCCTTTGCCGGTGTTCTCGTAATATCTGCAATCCGCGGTGGAGTAAATCTCTTTTGTGTACGTTCTGAGCTTTTCGCTCATGGTATTTTCGTCATATTTGGCTTTTCCGTTTTCGTCAAACAGGTTTTCGCCGAGGTAAAGATTATTCTTAAGCACGATTTGCTTGTTTTGCGAGCCTGCAAGCACAAGTTGGTCGTAATCCGATACGTATACGCCGTTTACAGCCTTGAACGTTATGGAAGCGGGAGATACGTTAAATCTCTCTCCGTATTTCCAGCTTGCGCTTATCGTAACGTCGCCGGTATCCTTTATGACGAAATGCACTTTGCCGTCAATTATTTTTATGCTCGCCACCGATTCGTTGCTGGACTTGAAAACTATGTTTTCAAAATCCTCAACTTCCGCTTGCGCCTTGTCGCCGCCTATCACGTTGTTGTAGAGAGTGGTGATATAATCTGTCTTTACCGAGGTATTGCCCTCATAGCGCTGATTTGCGATTGCAAGCGTGCCGAGTCCGTATTTCGTAACGGATTCGTTGAACATAAGAGATGTGTAAGCTTTGGTCGTAACAAGTTCTCTTTCTATCGTTCCGCTTGCCGCAACCGAGCCGTTTTCCACACGTTTCCATTGTATTCTCAACGTCGTCTTGCCGTCCCTCACCGCTTGAATATAGCAATATTCGTTGTTTTGAGCGGATATTTTTGCGACGTTTTCGTTTTCTATAGACCATTCGTATTGCAACGCCGCATACGGCTCCACGGACACGGTAAATTTGGTGTTCGTATCGTCAAGAAGCACCAAACCGCCCTTTCCGTCAGGGTTACCGAAAGAGTTTACGGAGAAGTCGACGTTCGCGTATGACAATCTGAAGTGTCGCACGCTCGCCGCGTCGTCGCCGACTTTAACGGAACATCTGATGTTTGAGGTCGGTGAAGTTACGGGGTTTGCAAGCGTTACGTCAACGGCATACGAGTGGTTGTTTACGTCGTCCAACTTGCGTACGGAGTACGTTGCGCCGGGTATGCCCGATATTTGTATATTCCCGTCAGTTACGCCGTCGTAATCGACGTAAAAGGTAAAATGCTTTGTGTTGAGCGGCGCGATAACGGTGGGTACGGTGCCCGTTGTGCTTTTAGGCGCAATCTCGCCGTTCACCGCCGCGTCGCCGTCTTTGCGCACTTTAAACGCTATGCGTTTAGTTACGTTTTGTCCGAATGCGTTTACGACGTGCATTTTCACCGTCGTGTCCGTGTCGAAATATGCATACACTCGTCCGCTCACTTCGTTGACCGTGAGAGCGGAGGCTTTTTCGCTTTCGTATTTGATTTGCACGTTGGTTGCGGTTTGCGGATAATAGTCGCCGCCGAGTATAAACGTGCCGGTACTCACTGTGGCGGTGTAATCGTCGCCGTTTCCGTCAAGAGATATAGCGTTGCCTTGCACGTCCGAGAGGGTGGGAGTGTATTCCAAAATGCCGCTCGAGCCGATATTAAACACAACGCTGTCAGAGTATCCGCCGTCCATGCTTGTGTACGTGAGCTTTGCGACGCCAACGTCGTTCAGGCTGAACGAGCCGTCGCCGTTGAGGCTAACTATGTCGCTTGCCTCGCCGGTGTGTGCGTCCGTAACGGCAAGTGAGTAAGCGCGGTTTTTCGCTTTGTAGGGCAGCACTTCCACGGCAAGGTCGCTTTCATACATCGGATGCTCGTAGTTTGCAAGGTCAAATGAGAATATGCCGTTGTCGCCCTTGTTTCCTATGCGTATAGAGTTTGCTGAGATATCCGCCGACACGCTCGCCACGTTTGTAACGGCAAAAAGCGCGATGAGGAACACGAGAGGCAATACTATCATAAGTGCGGTAACTATCTTTTTCATATCAGTCCTCCGTGTCCAGATTTTCGTACGCCTTTTTGAGGTTTGCAAAGAAGTAACCGAGAGACGCGCCCAACATCGCTATCGGCAAGCATATCGCTATTGCGTAACTTGCGCCCTTGTTCACCTCGGGCTGACCGCCATTGAAAAGCGGCGCAAACGACGAAAACAACAGCGCAAAGCCAATGAGAAAACTCATACCCAACCCTATTGCAAGCACGGAAGATACGGTGGAGTTGGACTCTCGTATCTGACCGTCTTCCGCGCGAGAGAAGTGCGGATTTGTCAAGTCCTTTTTGGTTGCGCCCACGATTTGAGCAAACGCAAACGTCGATGAGGCGATAAACGTAGTTATCCCGTCCACAACGCTTTCTATGCCAGTCGCGCAAAGAACGATGCACGCGATTGCGAGGCTTGCTTCCGCCACTATCGCGCAAAACACGATTTTCGAGCCGAGTATCGATGCGGGGGAATAGGGCAAAGTCTTTTGCGTCATAGACATATATCCGTCGCGACTTATGTTTGTGGAGCAGAACGTATTGGTGAGCGTCGAGTACAGTATCACGATAAACGTGCATATCTCGAAAGAGAGGTTCATTTCGTTTCCGAAAAGTCCAACCACCATGCTCGAAGCCATCTTTGCCGAGTAGAACGCCATAACGGGCATTACGGCGGCGGTCGTAAGATACATATATGCGTAGTCCGCCGTGCGAGCTACAATCATAAACTCTTTTGCAAGCAACGTCGCAAATTTGCTTCTCTTGACAAAATGCAATTGATTTCTCTTTGCGTGCGGTATGCCGAAATTGAGATTTGAGTGCGTAACACGAATGAATATCGCGCGCACAATCACAAGACAGAGCGCAAGCGCCACGACGATGATTGCAATGAGAATGCCTATGTTTTTGCCGATTTCACGCCCGAGCATAATGGAAGCAAAGAGGTTTGCAGGGTAGTTGTATTTTGTAAAATTCAATATCCCGGTCATAACCTTTTCGTTGAAAAGCGTTGTGATTTTTCCGCTCGTCAAGAGGTCTTGCGCAATGCGGAAAATATAAGAATAGCCCCAGCAGAACAAAGCCGCAAGAGCCGTGATAACAATGAAAGTGAGGATATAATTGGTGCTTACGAGGCGTTTTAGATAATAGAAGGGAAGCACTATCATAGACGCAATCGCAAGCGGAATAATAGGAAGCGCAAGCGCAACGACAAAAGTCATAATGCCGCCGTATGCCGACAACGTGTCCGTCGTGCAGAAGAACGTGAAGTTGAACACGGGCACGCACACAAGCGACAAAATCGCTTGTTTGAAGTATACCGACGCGAGTTTTGAGAGGAATATCTCCGTCGAAGAAAACGGCATCGTAATGAGGATATTTATATCGCTGTTTTCAAAAAGCGTATGGCAGAGTGCGCTCACGCCGAAGATTGCAAACAGCGCGATAAGCGAAAAATATCCGATCGACATAATCTCGTATTGTCTTGCCGCGATGTCGGGAACGCGATTGATTTTAATCGCAGTATAAGTTTTGGCAAATAGAGAAAAAACCATCACAAACACGGCAATCATCACCGCTACGAGCGCAAGCATAACAATCGTCCCCGTCCAATCCGAGAGCGATTTTTTGCGCGAGCGCGTCGGCAGTGCGTCAAGCACCTGCTTTTTGAGAAGCAGCGAAAATCTGTTCATAATCAGTTTTCCTTTGTCGTGCGTGCGAGGAAGTATTCTTCGAGATCGACGTCGGGATTTTCAAGTTTGAAATCCGCAAAATAGAAATCGTCCGTCTTTACGCCGTTTTGTATAATCACCGCGCGGTCGCAGAGTTTTTGCACGGAATTGATGTTGTGCGACGAGAAAAGTATGCAGTTGCCCTTACTTGCGTACTCT
>SAMEA104315437__coassemble_499_pt1 | contig 18779 bp, 15 predicted proteins | sample SAMEA104315437__metabat2_low_PE_024 | metagenome-assembled genome bin SAMEA104315437 (sample SAMEA104315437) | gut metagenome | biome: Monkey gut; feature: monkey-associated habitat; material: faeces | place: China | collected 2013 | reverse complement strand
GCGGATTGCGGTGCGCAAACGCCGAAGTGGACATGCCGGCGTGTCCGGAAAGAGGAGGTATTGTATTTGTGGTGTTACGACGCACTCTTTCTCGGCGGTAACGCAGTTATTCGCTAACTGGTTTGATTTTTATAAAACGACAATAAATTGATGCATAACAAGAAAGGGATGTCCGAACGGCAATCCTAATTTACTAAGTCGTAAATGAGTTGACGGGCGGACAGACCTGATGCCGTTAGGCGCAATTTAGTATCGTTTTAAAATCGCTCTATTTAGATGAAGAACAAGGCACCGCTGTCCGAAACAAAACCCAACGTACACAATCGTACGTGATTTTGGAGCGGACGGCGGTAACGCAGTTATTCTCTAAATAGTGCGATTTTACTCAACGCGGAGAGCGTCAACAACATTCTTGCGAGAAGCATTAATCGCCGGTATAATACCCGAAATGACCGTCAGGAGCAAGCTGATGCCGACGAGAGCGAGCGCGTGCAAGGGATGGAAATGCAGGAGCGAGCCGATGCCCGTGGCGGCTTTGATTATGAGTGATATGAGCGGACAGAGGATATATGTTACGACTATGCCGATTACGCCGCTGCTGAAACCTATGATTGCGGTTTCGGCAATAAACACGTTGCGGATGTCGCGTTTGCGTGCGCCGATTGCGCGCAGGATACCTATTTCTCGGATACGCTCGATGACAGAGTTTGACGTGATTACGCCGATCATAACGGTGGATACCACAAGCGAGATGGAAGCCACGGCGATGAGCATTGCGGACACGAGGTCTATCGTAATGGTGATGTTGTAGAGGAACATTGCCGACACATCGAAGTAGCCGATTTCGGTCTTATCCCACGCCTCGATATATTTGACTGCCGCGTCTTTTTGCTCGAAAGTTTCGGGGAATACGGTGATAAAGCTTGCCGCCCTATCCGCGCCGACCGCCTTTGCAAAATAGTCAAGCGTAAGCACTTTTTGATCTACGATGTCAAAGAGCTCGTTGCTGAAATCGTCGTCGGTAAAGCCCGAATTGTTTATCTCGGAGTACGTGCCGAAAATTGTTGAGCCTTGCGGCGTAAGCGTGCGTTGAACGCGCGCCACTTCACTGTTATACGCTTGATCCATTGCCCACTCGGCAAACTCCGGCGTGTAGCAAAGCGCGGAATTTACAAATGAATAACCGCCCTTCTTTTGTCTGATTACGCCGACGATTTTGAGTTCGTTTTGCGAATTTTCATAAAGCGACTGCAACCTTGATTGATTCGTTTCCGACCAATAAAGCAGTTTCTTTTTAAATCCCATCTTATCGTAGGAGTTTTCGCCCGTCTTTTTGTAGTAATCGTCGTTGAGAATCATCTTGACGGATTGACCGATGAAATACTCATAAGAAATATTGGAATTACCGAGCGAAACAGGCTTTCCGTCCACCATTTTGGGAGTGCCGTCCTCTTCCTTTTCATAAAGTTCGATGTCGAATGCGTTGAGCAAATCTTGCGAAATTTTGTTATCTTTGCCGATGCAAAGCAAAATCTCGTTCTTGTTTTGCGGATAACGGCTGTTTTTGCCGATAAGATCATAGGATTCGAGCATAGTATCCTTGTCGCTGGCAAGTTCTTGCCAATACTTGGATTGCAAACCGTTCTCGCCGAGCACAGTCGTTGCGATTGCAAGCGCGGTTATAGGCTCGGGAGATTGCGATACGTCGGTATACGTGACGTCGCCGTTTTGGTCGAACGTTTTGCGCACAAGATTGTATCTCAAACCATAATTTATGCTCATAGACTTATAGTTATCTTTTGGCATATTCTTCATATATTGAGTAAACTCGTCGGTAATCTCGTTTTTGGTTATGCCTTCAAGGAACGACTTTGTGAAAGACGAAACGTAGCTGTCGATACCTCCGCCGCTGTCCGCGCTAACGCCGATTTTATCGCTGTCGGGAAAGTTCTTGGAACTGTCCTGATTTTGGAAATTCATCATCATATCCATAACGGCAGAGTTCTGCACGTTGTATTGATAAATTCCCAAAGGTACACTGGAGAACATCTCCTTTTCCATCTTTTCCACATACACGTTGAAGCCGTTGGATATGGAAAGCACAAGCCCGAGTCCTATAATACCGATACTTCCTGCAAACATCGTAAAGAACGTGCGGCGTTTCTTGGAAACAAGGTTTTTCCAAGAAAGACCGAACGCCATACCTGCGCTCATAGACGTGGACTTGAAAGACTTGTCTTTGCGCTTTTTCTTCTTTGACAAACTGTTTATGCCCAATTTATCAAAGAGCGCATTCGTTGCGCTGCCCACCTTTTTCATTGCAAGTTTACGCTTGCGATTGGACAACTTCTTACACTTGCCGTCATCCTCTTGTTGCACGTTTTCGACGTTTATCTCGTCGTTTTGAAGAGATGATGTGTCGATTGTGGTGCTTTGCCCGATTTCCGAATCGATGATTTCATCGACGGCGGCGATGTCTTGATTGCCGTCTTGTTGTTCTTCAACATCTTCTTCGGGGTTATAAGGGTTGGTATCCTCGATAAGTTGACCGTCCTTAAAGCGGCAAATACGCGTTGCATATTGATAGGCAAGCTCTGCGTTGTGCGTAACCATAATGACAAGACGAGTTTTGGCTATCTCTTGCAAAATATCCATAACCTGCACGCTGAGTTCGCTGTCCAACGCACCCGTCGGCTCGTCGGCAAGAATAATCTGTCCACCATTCATCAGAGCTCTTGCGATAGCGACGCGTTGCATTTGTCCGCCGCTCAATTGATTAGGGCGCTTGTTTATCTCGTCGTGCATATTGACTTTGTGGAGCGCGGCAACTGCCTTTGCCCTACGCGTCTTTTTGCCCTCGCCCACAAGGCTCAGAGCAAGCTCGACGTTTTCAAGCACGGTTAGGTGCGGTATAAGATTGTAACTTTGGAAAACGAAACCGATAGTCGCGTTTCTGTACGCGTCCCAATGCTCGTCGTCGAAATCGCGCGTGGAAACGCCGCCGATGACAAGATCGCCGCTTGTGTATCTGTCAAGACCGCCTATAATGTTGAGCATCGTGGTTTTTCCGCATCCCGAGGGGCCCAAAATGGCAACAAACTCGCTCTCTCTGAAATTGAGCGACACTTTGCGGAGTGCGTGCACCGTCGTAGTGGCGGTGGGATAATCTTTTACAACGTCTTTAAGTTGGAGCATAATCCACCTCAATATTGCGATATTTTATCTTTAATATGATTGTATATAGTACATCTTTGCCCTTAAAAAAGACTTAAAAGACAACAAGAGAATGACTATAAAAGCCATTCTCTTTCGTAGCGGTTGTTTCGGCGCAGAATTAGTCTTGCGCCTTGGTCACGGAAACCCAATCGACGCCCTTGCTCACTGCGTCGGAGATGTTTTTGCAAAGTTCTTCGAGAGTGATGGTGCTCTTGTGGTTGAACCAAATCTTGAAACATTCCGTGATACCTGCCGCCGCAAAAGCGATGACGTATCTCACCTTGCCCATATCGAGATTTTTCTTGTCCGTGGTCTCGGAAAGACGATGCATGTACGCAGCAACGATACGCTCGTTGATTTTGTCAAGGAGTTGTCCCGACGTGCTGGAAGAAAGAATATATCTGTTATTCTGGTCTTGTTTTGCAATTTCGTCTGCAAGAGTGCTCAAAAGCGCGTATGGGGATTGCACAACCTCAACCATATCCGCCTCGCTCATAATCTTGTCTATGCGCGCGATAATCCCGTTTTCAATGTCAGTGCGCACGTCGCCCACGGTGTCGTAATACATATAAAACGTACTTCTCGTGATATTCGCCTTTTGCGTAAGTTCGCTTATGGTGATGTCCGACATATCTTTTTCTTGCACAAGTTGCTTGAACGCGTCGAAAATGGCGTTCTTTGTTTTTATGACTCTTTTGTCAATTCCACCGTTTTTCACAAATTCACCTTTCCTTTATATTGCAAAATGTATTTTATCATATATTTGTTTGGTTTTCTACCCCATTTATCAAATATTTATAAAATTAATAAATCTTTAAGATTTGCGCACGCTACGTGTACGAGGTGAACAATATGAAAATCAGAAGAAAAAGAAAGTATCAACCGCCGCTCTCTCACAGTAACTTGACCAAACACGAAAATATGCGCTCGCATTTCGATCCCAACGGCAGTTGGACGGGCGTGCCGGAAAAGAACGGTTATCCTGACGTTCCCGACGGTGAAAAACCCGTGCAGGACGTTGACGATTTGTAAGTTTTGCGCCGAATGCGAGCAAAAACCGTCGCTGTGGCAACAGCAACACGCACCTGTGCGCATTGCCTTAGCCACGCTAGGTTTATTGCTCTTAACCAAGCAACCGATACACGCTATCAAAATAAGACGGATAAATACTCCTGCCGCAATTTCGCTATATCGCTTGCTTGGTGTGTGCGCCTACGGCTTGATTGCCACGCTAACCGCTCGCAATGACGATATGGTGGGACACCCACACCCGAATGGAATAATCCACAACTCGCACAAAGTGCGAATATCACTTTTGGCGCAAGCCAAAAATATCACTTGCGCTTTGCGCAAATATCACTGCGTCTTTGGCGCAATATCACTACAAAAAAAATCACACACTCAAACGAGTGTGCGACTTTTTTTGTTTTTGTCTTATTACGCTTCGGTAATTGCGCCGACGGGGCAACCGTCTTCACATGCTCCGCAATCAATGCATTGATCGGGATCAACAACGTATTTGCTATCGCCTTCTGCAATTGCACCAACCGGGCAAGTATCTGCGCATGCGCCGCATTGGATGCATTCATCGCTGATAACTCTGGGCATATTCTTATCTCCTTACAAAATAAATTCGCTTTCGCTTGAAATTATATTAGCACAACCGCCGCCTTTTGACAAGCATAAAATCGGGGTTTGGTCTAATTTTCGGGATACATGGCGAAGTAGCATTGAGAGAGTGTGGCGCGACGCACTTTGTAGGTGTGCTTTTCTCTTTGCAGCGTCATATCGCCCTTGTACGAACACTTTGAGCAATCGTTGCCGAACATCGTCTTGTACGGACAATGAGCAAATGTCATAAGCGGAATATTTTTGTCCGCATTATATCTTGCAATTTCGTCCTCGTTTGCCTCAAAATCGGGATATTCCAAAGACGGCACGAATCCGCTTGCGCCCAAATTCTTCGCTTCGTCCACGGCAAGCGCGTTTGCGATATTGTGCCCCTGCCCTGCGATTACGGCGTATCCTTTGCTCGCAAAATACAGCCCGTATATATTCTCGCTGACGAGCGCTTTGATTTGCGGGAGTTTCTCGAGTACGCTTTCTATAATCTTCAAATCTTTGCCGTTTGCGACAATGGGCAAGTCCAGAATCACGTCCTTTTGCTCTATGCCGAAAAGCTCTATATCGCGCAATATCGTTTCCGCTTTCCAAACAGAGGGGCGCAACACGATTTTATCCTCTTTTTTGAGCATTGCGCTCTTTGCCAAATCATCTCCCAAAAGCACTTTGAGGTTTGCGCCTTGCACATGTTTTGCACTTTGCAATCTCTCGAAAACGGTGTTTATTCTGTCTTGATTTATAGCGACTTCGCTCGGCGAATTTATGCGGATAATCTCGCCTTTCATTTTGTCGAAAACATCCCTGCGGAGCGCATTAAGCACGGATTTTGCGATAAACACTCCGTCCGCATCCACGTTTACGCCCTCTATGCAAAAGCCGCTGTCCGCAACCTTGGAGCATTGCTTTGCAATCTCGTTTACGCCCGTCAGCACGTTGGTTGCCGCTTGCAAAACGTCCTCGCTTTCGCACTTGACGCTTACGCTTTTTTCACCGTTCTTATAATAAGCTGCGATTGCGAGCGGCTTGCCTGCATGCGCCTTGATCTCAAGGCTTATAGGTACGCTTCTCGCAATTTCGGCAAGCTCCTTTTCTCGCCCTGCGTCGGATATGAGATTGACCGTCCACCCCGTCTTAACCTTGGCGGTTGTTATGACTGAATAGAGGTTTTTACCCTTCTCTCTCGCCTCGCCTATGCCCATGCTCGCGCTTTCTTTTTCCTTATCGAAAAACTTTATGCCATCACCCTTACACAGTTTGCGGCTGCTGAAAATCACAACCTCGAACAAATCGTTTTTGAACGGTTTTACATCCTTGACAACGCCGATTTTTATACCCGTATGGTTGTTGAATCTCTTTTCCACCACTTTGGGAGTGCCGTCGTCAAGATACGCTCTTTCAAGAAAATCGCCCCTGGAAAACGCGATTTTCAACCTGTTTTCGTCGCCGTTGTCAAAATCGATTTTGCACCCGTTTTCCACTTCGTCGAGTATTCTTCTATATGTCTGCACCGCCTCGGCAACGTACCCGTCGCGGCGCAATCTGCCCTCGATTTTGAAAGAACACACGCCTGCCTCGGCAAGCTCTTTCACGCTCTTTGCAAGGCACAGATCCCTTGCGCTGAGCATATATCCCTTGTCGAATTTTCCACCCGATTTTGCTATATACGGAAGTCGGCAAAGTTGTTTGCAAAGCCCTCTGTTTCCGCTTGCGCCCTGCTCGACGGACGACAGATAGCAATTGCCCGAAAACGCAATGCAAAGCGCGCCTTGCACAAAATATTCAATCTCCAAAGACGTGTTGTCGCGTATTTGTTTTATATCCTCGAGCTTTGCCTCTCTCGACAAAACCACACGCTTTATCCCCATGCTTTCGGCAACTTTTGCGCCGTACAAATTGTGTACGCCCATTTGCGTGCTTGCATGCAAAACTATGCCGTCAAAGGCGTCTTTCAGCACTTTGGCAACACCGAGGTCTTGCACCAAAAACGCGTCGACTTTTGCACAAACAGCGGTTTTAACAAGCGAAATAAGGTCGTTAAACTCATTGTTTTGCAAAATCGTGTTGATTGTAACGTACACTTTCACACCGTAAAAATGGGCGCGCGCGACAACCTCACCGATGTTGTCGGCGTTGAAATTTTGCGCACGCATACGCGCATTGAAACCGTCAAGTCCGAGATAAACCGCGTCCGCTCCGCATTTGATAGCGACATCGAGCGCAGACATATCGCCGACAGGTGCCAAGAGTTCTAACATAGTTTTATTATAACACACGCCGCCACTCTTCGCAATAGACTTGCGTGCGCAAATATTTTTGATATAATAGAAATATGACAAAGTTTTTATGCTCCGTATGCCAAAGTCCTTTGGACGAAAAAGAATCGTGTTCCGCATGTCAAAACGGACACGTTTTCGACAAGGCAAAAGAGGGCTACTATTATCTACTCACCCCCGACAAGCGCAACTCAAAAGATCCCGGCGACAACAAAGAAATGATTTGCGCGCGCCGTGATTTTTTGGACGGCGGATTTTATATGCCGCTTGCAGATTGCATCTCTCAAATCACGTGCGAAATCAAAAAGCCGATAACCCTCGTCGACGCAGGCACGGGCACGGGATTTTATATGTCGCAAATCATCAAAAATCGCAACGATGACAAAGACGAATATTTTGGTGTGGATATCTCAAAGCACGCCGTGAAAATCGCCGCAAAGCGCAACAAGCGTGCCAAGTGTGCGGTGGCAAGCGTGTACGATTTGCCCTTGCCCGACAAATGTGCGGACGTACTTGTGTGCGTGTTTTCTCCGTATGCCGCAAAGGAATATGCGCGAGTGCTCAAAGACGACGGCGTTTTGATAATGGCATACCCTTGCGAAAATCACCTCATAGAACTCAGGCGAGCGCTGTACAAAGACGTGCGAGAAGTGGCAACCGTCCTTCCTGCGAGCGATTTTGAAAGCGTCGGCGAAAAAGAATTGACTTTCACATTCGACCTCGAGAGCAAAAGCATATCCGATTTGCTTACAATGACTCCCTACGTCTATCGCGCGCCCAAGGAAAACATCGAGCGTATACGCACCCTTGAAAAAATGACGCTCACCGCCGATTTCCACGTGAGCGTGCTCAAAAAATCCACTCGTTGACAAACGCTATATATTTATTATATAATACGTTTTGTTATAAAATAAAAAATCCTAATTAGGATAAGGAAGAGATTATGGACGAAATCAAAAACGAGAACGTTGTAGAAACCGTCGAAGAGGCATCCCCCGTCGAAAACGCGGAAGCCAACGACGAAACGACAGAAGTCGCCGACGCTCAAACCGCAGAAGTCGAAAACACAGAAGCGGAAAATGCGGCAGACCAAACGCAAGAGCCTGCAGACGATTCTCAATCCGATGCAAAACCCAAAAAGAAAATCAAATTGCCAAAAGGCTTGCAAAACCTCGTTGACAAAATCAATGCCAACGAAAACTTGCGCCAAATGATTGTGTTCACGCTGTTCAGTTTTATCTGCGGCGGCTCGCAGCTCATCATAACGCTCGTTTTGCCCGCTCTTTTGAAACTCGCGCCCGCAGACAGTGTGCTCAATCAAAGATTCTACGGCTTCAGACTTGGCGAGCTCGACGACGTGTTCGGCTACCCCACCACGTCGGACTTTATCGGTTTCTTGATAGGTTCCATCGTCGGACAAGTGCTCACCTTCATCCTCAACAGGAAGAAAACCTTTAACTGCACCAACAACATTGTTGTTTCGGGTATCATGTACGTGATTTTAGCAGTAACCATCATCTTCGTCCAAACGCTCCTAGGCAGCGCGATTATGACGGCATGCATGGGCGCAAAACCCGTCGCGCAAACGGAATTCTTGTATCAAATCTACAACCTCACCGGACAAGCGGTCGGCGGCATCACGGCACTCGTTATGAGCTTCCTCGGCAACAAGTTCCTCGTAATGCGCAACTGGGGAGAAAAGAAAACCAAAGCGATTGAAGAAGAAAAATAAACTATAAATCATATCAACACGGCTCAAATCTTAGTAGATTTGAGCCGTGTTTTTATATAGTGCCGTTGTAACACCCTAAATACAACTTTCCCCCTTCCTCACGGTGTTTGGACTTCGGCGTTTGCGCACCGCAATCCGCCTCGTTCGCTTTGGCTACAACACATTCACCGGATGTGTTGCTTAACGCGTCGCGCCCATATTCCGTTCCCCCTCTGCGCTTTGCTTGAGGGAACCCACGACGACCGCGTAGCGGGGGACAACTCGACGCGATTGACTTCGTAGCAATCGCTATTCCGTCGCTTCGCTCCTTACGGCACACGCATAATAGGGACATTTTTCTCATTATGCCACTGCGCTTTGTGCGCCGGCTTCGCAACAACACGGCGCAGTCGCTTGTACTACGCTCACAAGGCCCACACACATAAAAGACAAGCGAACTAAAATATGACATCAAAGATGAAAGCGCAGTCTTTTGTGTGAAGGGAAAAATGAGCACCAAGGCAAAAAGCAAACAATTGGCATCTTTGGCAATTGCGGCTAAGAGCCTTGTGTGCGACGCAAGCTCGACGCTCAATGCGGTCGGCGCCTTGCGCCTCCACGCTCCAAATAAGCACATTCCGTTAATAAGTTTTGTTTTTCTAAAAACACAATATCTTGTGTTCGGCGGTTTTTCAAAACAATCAATTAGAATATAGGTTGCATTTTCTCATACCCGTTTACATACTCAAAAACACGCGTTTTCGATACACGAAAAGTATAATTTGCAAAAAGTGCCATTTTTTGACAAAAACACAATATGTAGTGTTTCGCAAAAATGTTTCACACTTTATTTTGCGTTTTTGCCTTGACATATTGCGCGTGCTTGATATAATAAAGGGGCACATTTTCCTTAGGAGGTTCAATTTTATGTTGAACATCAAAAAAAGAGACGGGAGCGTAGTTCCGTTCAATCTAAACAAAATCAAGGTCGCAATCGAAAAAGCATTCAACGCCGTCGGCAAAACTTACAGCGACGACATCATCGATATGCTCGCATTGCGCGTTACGGCAACCTTCAACGACAAAGTAAAAAACGACGTCGTATCTGTCGAGGGCATTCAGGACTCCGTAGAAGTCGTCCTCATTCAATCGGGTTATGTAGAAGTTGCAAAAGCCTATATTCTTTATAGAAAGCAACACGAGAAACTTCGTGAGATGAACTCCACGATGCTCGACTACAAGAACACCGTCAACAACTATCTCAAAATCAACGACTGGCGCGTCAAGGAAAACTCCACCGTTACGTACTCCGTAGGCGGACTTATCCTTTCCAACTCGGGTGCGGTTACCGCAAACTATTGGCTCAGCGAAATTTATGACGAAGAAATCGCAAAGGCGCACCGCGAAGCGCAAATCCACATCCACGATTTGTCCATGCTCACGGGCTACTGCGCCGGTTGGTCGCTCAAACAACTCATCAAAGAAGGACTCGGCGGCATTCCCGGCAAGATCACGTCATCTCCCGCAAGCCACCTCTCCACTCTTTGCAACCAAATGGTCAACTTCCTCGGCATCATGCAAAACGAATGGGCAGGCGCACAAGCGTTCAGTTCTTTCGACACCTATCTTGCACCGTTCGTAAAAGTTGACAATCTTTCCTACAAAGAAGTCAAACAATGCATCCAATCCTTCATCTACGGCGTAAACACCCCCTCTCGCTGGGGTACGCAAGCGCCGTTCACCAACATCACGCTTGACTGGGTGGTTCCCAACGACTTGGCGGAGCTTCCGGCACTTGTCGGCGGCAAAGAGATGGACTTCAAGTACAAGGATTGCGAAAAAGAAATGGCAATGGTCAACAAGGCGTTTATCGAGATCATGATCGAGGGCGACGCCAACGGCAGAGGATTCCAATATCCTATTCCGACCTATTCCATCACCAGAGACTTCGATTGGTCCAATACGGAAAACAACCGCTTGCTCTTCACCATGACGGCAAAATACGGCACTCCGTACTTCTCCAACTACATCAACAGCGATATGGAGCCGAGCGACGTACGCAGTATGTGCTGCCGTTTGCGTCTTGACCTCCGCGAGCTCCGCAAGAAATCAGGCGGTTTCTTCGGCAGCGGCGAATCCACGGGCTCTATCGGCGTCGTAACAATCAACATGCCGAGAATCGCATACATTTCCGAAACGGAAGAAGATTATTTCAAAGAACTCGAACGTTTGATGAACGTGTCCGCACGCTCGCTCAAAATCAAGAGAAACGTCATCACCAAATTGCTTGAAGAGGGCTTGTATCCCTACACCAAGAGATACCTCGGCACGTTTGGCAACCACTTCTCCACAATCGGTCTTGTGGGCATGAACGAGGCTTGCCTCAACGCAAAGTGGGTTGGCAAAGACATGACGCACAAAGAAGCTCAGGAATTCACCAAAAAGACGCTCAACTTCATGCGTGAAAAACTCAGCGACTACCAAGAGGAATACGGCGATTTGTACAACCTCGAGGCAACTCCCGCAGAGTCCACCTCCTACCGTCTTGCAAAACACGACAGAGAAAGATATCCCGATATCATCTGCGCAAGCAACTCCGACAACGTGCCCTACTACACCAACAGTTCACACCTTCCCGTCGGCTACACAAGCGATATCTTCACCGCTCTCGACATTCAGGACGAACTCCAAACGCTCTACACGTCGGGCACGGTATTCCACGCTTTCCTCGGTCAAAAACTCGACAGTTGGCAAGCGGCTGCAAACCTTGTGAGAAAGATTGCGGAAAACTACAAACTCCCCTACTACACACTCTCGCCGACCTACTCCATTTGCCAAGAACACGGCTATCTCGATGGCGAGCAATACACCTGCCCCATCTGCGGCAAAAAGACGGAAGTATACAGCCGAATCACGGGTTACTATCGCCCTGTTCAAAACTGGAACGACGGCAAGCGCGCAGAGTTCAAAGAGCGCAAAGTCTATGACATCGCAACTTCTCAATATCATGGAAAACATGTTGAGGAATTCAAGTGCGACAACGCAGCCGAAGAGAACAAGGCGGAAGTCAAAGCGGAAGACGTCAAACAAGAATGCGCCTGCGCAAAATGCGAGGACGAGGGCTTGCTTATCTTCACCACCAAGACTTGCCCCAACTGCAAAATGGCAAAAGCAATGCTCGATAAAGCAGGCGTCGCATACACCGTAATCGACGCAGAGGACAACAAAGACGCAACTCTCGCATACGGCGTAAAGAAAGCCCCGACCTTGCTCGTTCCCAACGGAAACGGCTATGACGTTTACGACAACGCAAGCAAAATCAAAGGCTATATCGAATCGAGAAAGTAAGAATTGACCAAACGGCGGTATGGCAATGCGCCATACCGCTTTTTATTTATAAGAGGTACAAAAATGCAAGAATTTGACGTTATAATCGTGGGCGCAGGCCCTGCAGGAATGACCGCAGCACTCAATTGTCTGAGAGCAGGCAAAACCGTTCTCGTGCTTGAAAGCGACAGTTTCGGAGGACAAATCGCATACTCCCCGAGAGTGGAAAACTTCCCCTCTTACCAAAAAATCGCAGGTGCGGAACTTATGGACAAACTCTATGAGCAAATCGTGGAATGGGGCGCACAAGTGGAGCTTGAAAAAGCAATATCGGCAGTTAAAGTGCCGAATGGGTTTGAATTAACCACCGATTACAACACATACCACTGCAAATCAATCATAATCGCAACGGGCGTAAAACCTCGTCGTATAGGCGTAGAGCGAGAAGAAGAATTGGTCGGCAACGGCGTAAGTTATTGCGCACTTTGCGACGGCGCGTTCTACTCTGGCGAAGACGTTTGCGTAATCGGCGACGCCAACACTGCGCTTCAATATGCGCTTGTTTTGAGCGGTTATTGCAAGAGCGTGCATATCTGCACTCTCTTTGACAAGTTTTTTGGCGACAAAGCCCTTCTCGACCTCGTGCTTGCTCGCCCCAACGTCAAGTACACGCACAATCTCTCCCTCAAAGAATTCATCGGCGAGGACGAACTTTCCGCACTTCGCTTTGAGGATACCGTTACTCACAAAGACGTTATCGTCGACGCGAAATGCGCCTTTATCTGCATAGGTCAAGTGCCGCACAACGAGTGCTTTGCGCCTCTTGTCGAAATCGACAAAGCAGGCTACATCGTAGCGGACGAAAACTGCACCACGTCTTGCGACGGTATCTTTGTCGCAGGCGATTGCCGCACAAAGAAAATCCGCCAACTCGTAACGGCTGCTTCCGACGGCTCAATTGCGGCTTTCAACGCATGCAACTACGTCGATAAGGTAAACGCATGACGATATTCATTGACGTTGACAACACTTTGCTCGACTTTGACATGTGCGCAAACAAGTCAATCGAGATGGCGTGCCGGCGTTTCGGCGTGCCTTATACCCAAAGGCTTATCGACGTATTCCATCCCGTCAATCTCGACCTTTGGCATATGCTCGAAAGGAAAGAAATCACCAAAGAGCAACTTTTCAAAGTGCGCTTCAACAAGGTTTTCGAGATTTTGGATATAGAGTGCGACGGACTCGCTTTTGAGGACGAATTCCACAAAAACCTCTTTGAAACGGCAATAAAAATAGACGGCGCAGAAGATTTGCTAAAACATCTTCACTCCAAATACAAAGTGTACGTGGCAAGCAACGCCACCCTTACCCAACAAAAAAACCGCCTCAAAAACGCCGACTTGCTTCAATATATAGACGGCATATTCGTGTCCGAAGAGATAGGCTATCCCAAGCCTCAAAAAGCCTTCTTCGACGCATGCTTTAAATCGCTTCCCGACGTAAAGCCGTCAGATACGCTCATGATAGGCGATTCGATAAGCGCGGACATCAACGGCGCACGAGAATACGGAATGAAAACGCTATGGTACAACCATCGCCATGAAAGCACGGACGGCGTACAATGCGACCTCATCGCCGACGACTTGTATCAAATTGTCGATATGCTTTGAACTATAGTGCCCTGCAAGCGCTTTGACAATCACGCGACAACGCTTAATACGATTGCTTAAAAACAATCGCCCGCGCACTATCCCGATAAACGGACTTTAATTGTCGATTTGCTTTTATTCGGCTATTCGGTCATCACTCAAAATAATAAAATTACAAAAAATAAAGATGCGATTGAACGCATCTTTTTTTACAATTCGCTGTTGATAAGCGAAAGCAAAACCTTTCTTCCGTCAGCCATATTGATATAGAACATATAGCCCATTTCTTTGTCGACGTATTCGACGCTGTCAACTTCTTCAATCTCAACTGCGATAAGTTCGCCGATTTTTGTCAATAATTCTTCCATATCGGTTTTCTCCTTTGATTGATATACATATTATACGCACATAATCGGACACTGCGCAACATTTATTGTCCGATTGTGTGCATACTAATTTTGTCGAATTTTGAAGGAGTTTGTCGAAAAATGTCGAATGATGTCAAAACACAGCAAGGCGCACGCCCTTCCGCATCTTCAATAAACGAGAAATTTGCCGTAGCCCTCGATTATTTTATGAAAACGGAAAAGTGCGGCGCACGTGAGCTTGCCAAAAAATGCGATGTAACCGTATCTGCAATATACAAGTGGAAGCGCGGCGACGCTTGCCCGGGTTTTCGCAATCTCGTGTTGCTTGCCGACGAATTCGGCTGTTCCATGGACTGCCTTATCGGCAGAGAGCCCATTGACAACGATTACGGCTTTACCGCAAAATTCCCTCTCAAACCGTTCTGCGACAACTTCAACGAGATTCTTTCGGAAAAAGGAATAACCGAATATCGCCTTGTCAAAATGATGGGCGTATCCCGCACAAAAATCGCCTCTTGGCGCAAAGGCAACAGTCTGCCCGACGCAAAAGGGCTTTACGACCTTGCAGAAGCTCTCGACGTGAGCGCAGACTCGCTCGCCGGAAGAATCTGACGTGGGTAATTTGCCGCTTTTATCTATAAAACACACGGATTTCCGCAAAATGTAAAAATCAAGCCATATATAATGAAAAGACGCGCAGAGTTGCGTGTCTTTCGTTTTGTATTTTGTTAAATCGCTTGTTTTTTACAATTTAAAACCGTATTAGCGTCGGATTATCCGAAGAAACAAAGTTTCTTATTTGACAATAATCGCGTCGCGCTCTGCGCCCACAGAGATGTATTTTATCTTGCACTCCACCGCTTTTTCAAGATATTCTATATACTTGCGCGCGTTGAGCGGAAGTTCGTCGTATCTGCGGCAATTTGCCGTGGATTGCATCCATCCGTCAAGGTAAATCACGTTGGGCTTTGCGATATTGAGAGCTTCGCCGCTCGGGAATTCATCAACCGTCTTGCCGTTCACGTCATAGTTCACGCACACGGGGATTTTGTCCATCGTATCGAGAATATCGAGTTTTGTAAGCGCGATTTCGTCCGTGCCTTGAACCATGCATCCGTACTTGGAAGCAACCACGTCAAATCCCCCCACTCTGCGCGGTCTGCCTGTCGCCGCGCCGTATTCTCCGCCTGCCTTGCGCAGTTTTTCCGCCTCTTCGCCAAACATCTCGGCTGTGAACGGACCTTCGCCAACGCAAGTGGAATATGCTTTCATAACGCCGATAGAATTGTCCACTTTGCGGTTGGGGATACCTGCTCCGACAGGACCGTATGCGGTGATTGTGGACGAGGACGTCGTGTATGGATAGATGCCGAAGTCGATGTCGCGCAGTGCGCCCAATTGCGCCTCGAGCATAACTCTTTTGCCCTCTTTGAGCGCATTGTTGAGATAGTAGCCCGTGTCGCAGATATAATCTTTGAGCGGAGTGCCGTATGTATCGAACCACTCCAGCATCCCCTCAACCGTGTAGGGCGTGCCGTGATATGCGCCCTCGATTGTAAGGTTTTTCCACTCAACGATTGTTTCGAGGCGCGAACGCAAATACTCTGGGTGCAAAATATCGCCCATACGAATTGCTTTTTTCATATATTTATCGGCATAAATGGGGCTTATTCCTCGACGAGTGGAACCGAATTTTTTATCTCCCAAACGATCCTCTTCGAGGCAATCTTGCGCCACGTTGTACGGGCAGCAAACAACTGCTTTATCGCTGATTTTGAGATTTGCAGGCGAAATGGAAATGCCGCCCTCTCTCAATCTCGCAATCTCTTTGCAAAGATGCTCGATATCCACAACCATACCGTTGCCCATGACGTTTACCTTGTCCTCACGCAAAATCGCGCTCGGCAAAAGGTTGAGCACAAATTTGCCCTTGTCGTTGATGACGGTGTGCCCTGCGTTGTTTCCGCCTTGATAGCGTACTACGATGTCTTGCGACTCTGAAAGCAAATCGACCATGCGGCCTTTGCCTTCGTCGCCCCAGTTGATACCCACGATTGAAGTAAGCATATTTATACCTCTAAAATTTAATATCGATTAAACGGTAACGTTTGCGGTAGTTCCTATCCTGCCCTCGTTGGCTTTGAGAATCGGATCCACCACTTCGTCTATATACTCAGCCACTTGCTCTTTGGCTCTTCCCGTGAACGCATTGACGTCCATAATCTCGTCAAGTTCTTCTCGGCTGAGGTCAAACGCCTTGTCGCCCAAGATACGTTCGAGCAAATCGTTTCCCTTGCCCTCGTTCTTTATCGCCTGCGACGCGGCAATAGAATGCACTCGTATTCTCTCGTGCAAAACCTGTCTGTCCTTACCCTTGCGCGATACACAATACATAAGGATATTTTCCGTTGCCATAAAAGGCAATTCCTGGTTGAGATTTTTCTCTATAATGCGCGGATAGATGGTTAAACCGCCAATTATGTTTGCATAAAGTGCCAATATTGCGTCCACCGCCAAAAACGCCTCGGGCAAAGCAATACGTCTGTTGGCGCTGTCGTCAAGCGTGCGCTCAAACCATTGCGCAGATGCGGTGATCGCCGGATTGAGGCTGTCGCACATAACGTATCTCGCAAGCGACGCCATACGTTCGCTGCGCATCGGATTGCGTTTGTACGCCATTGCCGACGAGCCGATTTGATGTGATTCAAACGGTTCTTCCACTTCTTTGAGATGAGATAAAAGTCTTATATCGTTTGAAAATTTTGCAGCGGATTGCGCAATAGAGCAAAGCACGCTCACCACATTGTAATCCACTTTGCGAGAGTACGTTTGACCGCTCACGGCATACGTCCCGACAAAGCCCGTCTTTTGCGCTATCGCTTTGTCCAGCGCCTTAACCTTTTCGTGGTCGCCGCCGAACAATTCCATAAAACTTGCCGCCGTACCCGTCGTGCCCTTGCAACCGAGCAGGCGAAGTCTTGAAAGTTGAAAATCAAGATTGTCGAGGTCGCCAACAAGGTCTTGCAACCAAAGCGTGGCTCTTTTACCCACGGTTGTGGGTTGCGCCGCCTGAAAGTGCGTGTATGCAAGCGTTGCAAGGTCTTTGTATCTGACGGCAAAATCTCTCGTCTTTTGTATGCAAGAAAGCAGCTCCGCCCTCACAAGCAAGAGTGCGTCGCGCATTTGAATGATATCCGTATTGTCGCCCACGAAACAACTTGTCGCGCCGAGGTGAATTATCGGTTTTGCTTTTGGACAAGCCTCGCCGAAAGTAAGCACGTGCGCCATAACGTCATGGCGTACTTCCCTCTCTTTTTGAGCGGCAAATTCATAGTCGATATTATCGGCGTTTTGTTTCATTTCCTCAATCTGCTCGTCGGTGATGCCGATGCCGAGTTCCTTTTCGCTCTCGGCAAGCGCAATCCAGAGTTTGCGCCAGGTGCCGAACTTGAAATCGGGCGAGAAAATGTATTTCATTTGTTTGCTCGCGTATCTTTGGCAGAGCGGAGAAACGTATTCGTCCATACAAACCTCGAAAAACAAAAAAGTGTCCAAATTTATTTTAACCGAATGGTTAAAAAAAAATTGTGAACACTCCTATGTCTTTTGTTTATTTCTATAAATAATATACCATTCATATACAAATATGTCAACGATTTGCATACACGCAATTTTGCCGAAATAACGCCGAAAAACGCTTGTTTTTGCAAAAATCGCAAAAGTATAATTTTTGCCTTTTGCTTATAATCGTCATATTCCGTATTATATTTATGCAATTCGACCGCATAAAACATGCAAAATTGATGTATAAATATCCATTTTGTTTATAAAAAAATTTTTTAACGAAAATCTTTTGACATTGAATAAAATGAGATTATAATAGGCACTATAATAAATTTTTCGGAGAATACTGATATGATGTCGGATTTGTACGGTAGCATGGTGTTCGACGACAAGGTGATGAGCAAGCGTTTGCCCAAAGAAACTTATCGCGAACTCAAAAGATGTTGCGCGCTTGACTTGCCTCTTTCGCGCGATATGGCAAACATCATCGCAAACGAGATGAAAGAATGGGCGGTCGAAAAAGGCGTAACCCACTTCACTCATTGGTTCCAACCGCTCACCGGCATCACCGCCGAAAAGCATGATTCCTTCATCGCCCCCACCAAAGACGGCGGCGTTATAATGGAACTCAGCGGCAAGGAACTCATCAAAGGCGAGCCTGACGCATCCAGCTTCCCTTCGGGCGGCTTGCGCTCCACTTTCGAGGCGCGCGGATACACCGCATGGGACCCCACGTCGTATGCCTTTATTAAGGACGGCATTTTGTGCATTCCGACGGCGTTCTGCTCCTACAACGGCGACGCTCTCGACAAAAAAACGCCGCTTTTGCGCTCTATGGAAGCAATCAACAAGCAAGGCTTGCGCCTTCTCTCCATTCTGGGCAAAAAAGCGGAAAGAATCAACGTCAACGTAGGTCCCGAACAAGAGTATTTTCTCATCGACACGGCAGTCTATGAAAAGCGCAAAGACCTCTTCTACACCGGCCGTACACTCTTCGGCGCACGCCCTCCCAAAGGACAAGAACTTTCGGACCACTATTTCGGCGCAA
>SAMEA104315437__coassemble_446_pt1 | contig 20721 bp, 16 predicted proteins | sample SAMEA104315437__metabat2_low_PE_024 | metagenome-assembled genome bin SAMEA104315437 (sample SAMEA104315437) | gut metagenome | biome: Monkey gut; feature: monkey-associated habitat; material: faeces | place: China | collected 2013 | reverse complement strand
ACGCGATTGACTTCGTAACAATCGCTATTCCGTCGCTACGCTCCTTACGGCGCTCGCATAGACAGGTATCGTTCTCTTGTTATATCACTTCGCCTGCGTGGCGCTATGCAACAGAATGCCACGCATTCTCGTACTACACACAAGGCTCCCACACACAAAAGACAAGCGAATTGACGATTGAGTTATTAGAGGAAAAAGGAACACCAAGGCAAAAAGCAAGCAATTGGCATTTTTGGCAATTGCGGCTAAAAGCCTTGTGTGCGACGCAAGCTCGGCACTTATCCGCTCGCCGCCCTGCGGCTCGAACTCCGAATAAGCACATTCCGTTAATAAGCACTCCCTTGAATGGGCAGACTGCGTATAAAAGATTGAAAAAGCACTCGCATTGCTGCGAGTGCTTTTGATTGTGATTGCGTGCTTCTACTGCAAACAATTAGAATGCAAGGTAGAACCAACCGTCGTGGCTGTCTGCGGTAACGTCTTTTGCGATATCGGTAATATCGTCTTTACCAAGTTCGTATGCGCCGACTTTGAGGGAGATGCCGACAGTTGCGTCTGCAACCTTTGCGTTGATTGCAAGAGAGAAGCCCGTTTCACCGCTCATATTGACCTTGACTACTGCGGAAGATGCAAGAAGTTCTGCCATAAACGCTTTGTCTGCTTTGACAAGTGCCGTGATATCCGCATCTGTCTTATCGATGAATCTAATCGCGGTGATGCCGTTTGCATTGTTTTCTTTCGACGCGAGGATAGCCTTGTCGATGTCTGCAATGAGGGCTGCGTATTTTTCATCCAACTTGAGTTCTGCATCTGTCTTGCCAACATATTCGAGCGTTATCGTGTAACCCTCGGTCTTGCTCAATGTGAGAAGCAACTCATCCTTCTTTGCCGCAGACATGTTGTCATAATTTGCGGTTGCGAGTTTGGTTCTGATTTCAGCATCGGTTTTGCCTTTGTTGTCTTCAAGCTTCTTTGCCGCTTCGATTTCTTTCTCTGTTACTTTCGTTTCGAGATATCTGACCGCCTCTGCCTTGTTGTTGTTGCGATCTTCCGTAAGACCTGCTTCTTTGATGGCTTTGACGTTTGCATATGCCTTGAAGTCTTCACTTGCAAGAGCTATTCTGATTTGGTCGTCAGTCTTGCCCTTATAAACTTCTCTCGCTTCAACGATTCTCGCTTCGGAAACATTGTAGTATGCAAGTGCATATCTCTCACGCTCTGCGTTCTTGAACATCTCGATATCTGCTGCGGAAACCGTGATCTCGTCTTGGACTGCAGGTGTGTTGTAGGTCGTGCCCGCGATGACGAGGAGTTTTGCCATATCGGGGATCCAGTTGCCGTTGTCCCACTTGGTGATGGACTCAACGTTGCCGTTTTCGCTCATATTGTCGTCAAACTCACGACCGATGTTGGAGATTACTTTGTTGATGTTGTCAACCGTTACGGTGATGCCGTCCGTGCCTGTTGTGAAGAGCGGGATGACTTTGGTGATTGTGTTTGCAATAGCCGTGGGATTGAACGCAGAAGGCTTTGCATCGGGATCTACGAGGCCTTTGCCGCCGAGTTTCTCAACAATCCAGTTGACGCCCTTTTGGAACAAAGGAACGATGTTGATGTTGTCCCACACTGCGCCCTTGAAGTTGGGGTTGAGAGAGTAGTAGTTGAGGCTGTCGCCTTCTCCTGCCGTGAAGAACACCTTTGCGAATTGGTCAAACGCGTCTGCTGCGGAGCCGAACGTGCCCTTGAGACCTTCAAACACGTATCCGCCGAAGCAATTGACGAGCGTTTCTGCGAGAGAAACTTCAACAGCGCCTGCGTCGGTTGTAGCCGTTGTCTTGACTTTGAGGTCTTGGTTGAGCTTGACTGCAAGTCTGTTGCCTGTGAAAGTTGCGCTGAGGAGATCGCCTACTTTTTCGCCTTTCGCTTGATAAGAAATCGTTGCGAGTGCTTTGGTGCCGTTGTTCTCTTTGTTTGCAAGATCGAGTTTGCCTTTGAGAGCGACAACAAGTTGTCCGTCGAGAACGATGTCTTGAACAGTCTCAAAGTGCGGGTTTCTGTTGGGGATCAAGGACGGTCTGATTGTGATGCCGTCAACGTCGAGTGCAACTGCGAAATCGAGTGCGACTTCGGAGCTGTATTTGCTCTTTTCTGTTTCCATCTTGACAAAGTCGGAAGTTTTGCCCTGATCAACGCCTCTGAACTTAAGCGTGTTGATGGAAACCGTCAATGCCGGATATTCATTCTCGCTTGTTGCGAGGTTTCTCAAATCGGCTTTTACGGAGAAGCTTTGGATTGCATTGTCTTTCTCTTTGAATTCAAGAGCAAGAACGGACAAGTCGGAAAGCAACGGGGATGCCGCACCGATAACAGCGGAGAGAGCTCCTTTTGTATTAATAGGGATGGTATAGGTTGTTACGCCGTTTTCCGTTTTGGGTGCGCTTACGTTTGCAAAGAGGATTTTTGCAATGTTGCTGCTGGTCAAAATCTTCTCAATGCTGAGGTTGCCGTTGGCGTCATAAAGATCTCTCGGTTTAATGCCGACGCCACTTGCGATGCCGCCAAGCGATTCCGCAAGATCCATTTGGCTCGTGGACGCTCTCTTGATGAGGCTGAGCACGTCGTTGACGAGAACGTTCAAGTTCCAGTTTGCGCCCATCTTTTGAGACAACGTGGAAAGGATGCTTCCGATGGCAGCTTTGCCCTTGTAATATACGTCGGTATATTTGGTGCTTGTGCCCTGTTTTATCTCCTTATTATCACCATCTTCGTCAAGATAGTATTTGGTATTCTTATCATAGACATAACCGTCTTGCAACTCTGTGTCATACACTTCCATCGTTTTGTCTTCAAAGATGGTCTTGCTGAGCCAGCTGCCAAGTTGGTTGTTTGCATAATCGAACGGGAGAATGATGTTTTGACCTGCGAAATCGATATAGATATTGCCTGCGTCGCCGACAAAATAGTACACGGTTGCCCAGTTTTCGCCTGTCGCCATATCATAAACTTTGACCTTCAACGCTGTGTCTTTGCTGACGTTGGCATTGTTGAACGTGCCTTTTTCGATTTCCTCGGCTGTTCTCACATTGTGTCTGTCCAACACGGCGTCGATTGCAAAACCTACCGAGATTCTCTTGGTCACTGCTTTGTTGCTTGTAGACTTGATTGCAAGTTCCACACCAAGGTCTGCGCTGACTGCGATGTTTTGGTCTTTTGCGATCGTTTCATTGCCGATGCTCTTGGACAAATCCCACAACTTTGTGAAATACTCGCTTGCCGTGTGGCCTTGCGGCTCCGGCTCGGGCTCTTCCTTGTTGCAAGCAACAAGAACGAGAGAGAGAGCAAGCACAAGTGCGAGAACAAGAACCAGCAAAGATTTGATGCTGAATTTCTTCATAATTGCCTCCTGAAAATTCTCTTTTTTCAAATATTTCCCGTCGCGCGCGTATTGCGTACGCGTATAAGGTTCTATTTGTATAATAGTATTATAACCGTAAATAGAGTAATAGTCAACACCCGATTGCAAAAACGGCATTGCTGTAATGACGCAAAATGTAATTTTACGTCTATTAACGCACTTGTTTTTGCAATCTCTACCGCGCAACCGATACACGCTATCAGTCATAGAGGGGCAAAAACTCCTGCCACAATTTCGCTATATCGCTTGCTTGGTGTTGCTCGCTTCGCTCGCTATTACAGAAACGGCATTGCGGCGATGACGGATTTTGCGTTGGCTCCGCCTGTCTACGAGCATCGTTAGGCGCAATATAAAATTGCGCTAATGGAATATTCATTTTAATAAAAAAGCGCACCGTCGGTGCGCCTATAAAATCTCGTTTATTTATAATAAACCGTCTACTCCTAATATTTGCCCGGTAATATAAGTGTTTTCCGCAAGGAACAATATGGCGGAAGCAACTTCTTCGGGGTTGCCGAGACGGCCGAGAGGAATGGAGTTTTGACACAAATCCTCGATTTCCGCATCGGAATAAACTTTCATCATATCCGTATCGATTGCGCCGGGGGCAACCGCATTGACTCTTACGCCGGACGGGGCAACTTCTTTGGCTAAAGCTTTGGTAAAGCCGATAATCGCGGCTTTGGTTGCGGAATAGGCAACTTCCATACTTGCGCCCTTCACTCCCCAAACAGACGATACGTTGACCACTGCGCCGTCGCCCCTCGACATCATGTCGGCAATCACGACTTTTGTTGCGTTGAACGTGCCGTTGACGTTGACGTCAAAGAGTTTTTTCCAATCTTCCAACGAAAAATCTATCAGAAGTCCGCTTTTGGCAATGCCTGCATTGTTGACAAGGATATCTATCTTTCCAAAGCGTTTTTTGACGGAATCTACCGCATTTTGCACGCTTTGCTCGTCGGAAACGTCGCAATAGAGCGCAAAAACGCCGCCGAACTCGTCGTTCAGCGATTTTTCGAGGGCTAATGCCTTGTCTTTGGAGCGGTTGTAAGTGAAAGCGACGTTGTATTTGCCTGCGCTCATACGCACGATTGCTTCGCCTATACCGCGGCTTCCGCCGGTGATAAAGATAGTTTTGGTCATAGTATTTTTAATTAATAATTAGTAATTATTAATTTTCTAAAAAGACAAAACAGCAACGGCAATAGAGATATTGCCGTTGCCGATATTGCGTGTGTTTTATACCTCTTCTGGTTCGGGTCTGCCGACGCCGATGTAGGTGCTTTCCGCATCTTCCGCGGTTGAATCGAACGTGGTAATGTCGATGGTGTGCAAATAGTTGTCGTCATCGGTTGCAAAGAAGAAGAAATCGTTGCCGATAAAGTCAAGTTTGAGGCCGTCGGTTTTGATGCCCTCTTCCATCACGGTCTTAACGTTGCTTGCGCTCTTGATTGCGTAGAGTTTGCCTGCGGAAGAAGAATCCGTGAAGTATACAATGCCGTCTTTGACGTACCAAACCGTTTGAGAAGTGGTGGTAACTTGGACGGGTTCGTCGTCCGTGCCGTTGTACAAGCAATACACGCTTTCGCTGTTGTGTGCAAGTGCGCCGTTTGCGTATCCGAGAGGATAGACAGTGGTTTTTGCAACGGTATTAAGGAGTTTTTCACTACTCTTTACGTCGCTTGCTTTTGCCATGAACAAACCGTCAGTTTCGCTGCTGCTTACGGTGTGCGCCTTGGTGTAGTAAAGAGTTGCGCTGCCGTCGCTTTCAACGTACATCGTTACGAGCGTGAATTTGAAAACATTGAGCGGATCGCCCGTTACGTTCTCGGTGAAAGTGTTTTTGGTTGCGATAGTGCGAGTTTCACCTGCGAGCGTTGACGCGCAGAGGTTGTTGTAGTTCATATAACTTTCCTCTGTGGGTGCGTTTTGAGTGTAATAGAACTCGTTGCAATCATACTTCCATGCGACGCCGGTTACGTTCTCTGCAAGCACGCCTTTGACCGCGCCCTTGCCGTTGTCGATGTTCTTATTGGTCTTCATGCACGAGAAATCGATATAGCTGATTTTGCTGCTCTCGTAGTAATATACGCGAGTCGGCGTGAAGAGATATTCGGAAGAACGAGTGCCGATGGTGCCGATAAGTTGAGTTACGCTGCCGTCGATCTTGGTGCGCATAAAGTCGGTATTGGTTGTGGACGCGGTGCCGTTTTTGTCCTTATCGACGTTGGGCGTTGCATAGTAAACCCATTCGCCAAAAATAGCGATGCCGCCGTTTGCGGAAGAGTTGTAAACACTCTTGGGAACAAGCACTTTGGAAGTGCTGTTGTCGATTTTGCCGTCCTTGTACTCTGCACGGACAATGCCTTGTTTGGTGGCTGCGCCCCATGCCGCGTCTGCGTCTGCGCCGACGTAGCCGTTGATAAAGTACACGTAATTGCCTTGTTTTACGACGTAACCGCCGTTGGACTCGACTTTTGCGGATGCGTCTCCGCCGCCAATGGCGTCCATCTTGTACGGGTTGCAAGCAACGAGACATACGATGCATACCGCAAGGATAAGCGTTGCCGCAATTGCGCTCAAAATTTTCTTTTTCATTATATTTCTCCTGGTGACAATGTCACTTTTGATATTTCTTATTTTTCCTCTTTGGGCATATCGATTTTGATATGCACTTCTTTAAGTTGCTTTTCGGTAACGGTGGACGGCGCGCCCATAAGCACGTCGCGTGCGTTTCTGTCCATCGGGAAGGTGATGATCTCTCTAATGCTCGGCTCGTTGGCAAGCAACATCACAATACGGTCAACGCCCGGCGCGATACCTGCGTGCGGCGGAGCGCCGAACTTGAACGCATTGTAAAGCGCGGAGAATTTTTCCTCAATGACGTCTTTGCCGTAGCCGACGATTTCAAACGCTCTTTCCATAATGGCAGGCTCGTGGTTTCTCACTGCGCCCGAGCTCAATTCCACGCCGTTGACAACGCTGTCGTATTGATATGCGACGATGTCGAGCGGGTCCAAATTGTTAAGTGCGTCCAAGCCGCCTTGAGGCATGGAGAACGGGTTGTGGCAGAAGCCGAGAACACCGTCGTCATCGTATTCGTACATCGGGAAATCGACGATCCAGCAGAAACGGAATGCGTTCTTTTCAAGTAAATCAAGCCCTGTACCCAATTCCGTGCGTACGTAACCCGCTTGCTTTTCAACGCCCTTCTCTTCTGCCAAAATCGCGACGAATCCGCCGGCTTTGAGGTCAAGTCTTTGGACAAGCGCGTCTTTGCTGTCGGCAAGGAATTTTGCGATTCCGCCTGCAAGTTCTCCCTTCTCGTCGAGTTTGAACCAATACATATTGCTTGCGCCGTTTTGTTTGGATTTCTCAACAAGTGCGTCAATCCACTTTCTCGTCTCTTTGAAGTCGTTGACGGCGATTGCCTTTATGGTCTTGCCCTTCTCGAAGAAAGGCGCTTTTTCGCTCAAAATGTCAGTAACGTCCTTGATAATGAGGGGGTTGCGGAGGTCGGGTTTGTCCGAGCCGTAATCTCTCATTGCGTCGCGATAAGTGATTCTGCGGAAAGGACCTTGGTCAACCTTGTAGCCCTCGGGAGAGAACTCTTTGAATACGCCGCTGAGCACTTCTTCCATAACCGTGAAAACGTCCTCTTGCGTCGCAAAGCACATCTCTGTGTCGAGCTGATAGAATTCGCCGGGGCTTCTGTCCGCACGTGCGTCCTCGTCTCTGAAACAAGGCGCGATTTGGAAGTATTTGTCAAAGCCCGACGCCATAAGCAATTGTTTGTATTGTTGCGGCGCTTGCGGAAGTGCGTAAAAATGTCCCGGATAAAGTCTGGACGGCACGATATAGTCGCGCGCGCCCTCGGGGGAACTTGACGTCAAAATAGGCGTCGTGATTTCCAAAAATCCGAGAGACGTCATCTTGTTGCGCAGCCAACTTACCACTTTGGAGCGGAATACGATCTTGGCTTTCACGTCGGGATTTCTCAAATCGAGGAAACGATATTTGAGACGTACGTCCTCTCTCGATTGAGTGCTTGTGGCAATCTCAAACGGAAGAAGTTCGTAGCACTTGCCCAAAAGTTCGATTTTTTCGGGCTCGATTTCAATCATACCCGTAGGCATGTCTTTGTTCGGCGCGCTGCGGAGCACGACTTTGCCCTCAACGGATATCGTGCTTTCGCGAGGGATTGCGCGGATTTGCTCTTTTTTGTCCTCGTCGCTTACCACGGCTTGAGTGTATCCGTAGTAGTCGCGCAATACGAAAAAGATAACCGAGCCAAGGTCGCGGACGCTGGAAAGCCAGCCGCAAAGCTTGACGTGTTTGCCCTCGTCTGATTGACGCAATTCGCCACAATTATGAGTTCTGAGTTCCATATACACCTTTTAAGTATAAAATTTTGTATTTTTACAGCAAGTTTATACCTGCTTTTTCACATTTTTCGTGCATCTCGTCCGGCCAGAGGCTGGATTGCACTTCGCCTATATGCGCCTTTTGCAAAAGCAACATACAAAGCCTCGATTGACCTATTCCGCCGCCTATGGTGAGAGGCAAATTGCCGCTTGCCACATCCTTATGATAGGCATTGTTCATTCTGTCTGTCGCGCCTGCCTCGGCAAGTTGTTTTGCAAGGCTTTGCGCGTCTACCCTTATGCCCATAGAGGATATCTCTATACTCTCGCCAAGCACTTCGTCATAGAAGAGGATATCGCCGTTTAACGTCCAGTCGTCATAATCGGGCGCTCTTCCGTCGTGGCGCGTGCCGTTTGAAAGCAATCCGCCGATGTTCATCAAAAACACCGTTCCGTACTCCTTGGTAAGCGCGCTTTCTCTTGCGTGCGGGTCGAGGTCGGGATATCTGTCAAGCGCCTCTTGCGCGGTGATAAAAGTTACTTCGCGTTTGAGATTCAGGTCAATACACGGAAACACTTTTTTGGTTTCTTCCGACGTATCGACGATTGCGCCCACGATGCGCGATACTATCATTTTGAGAAAGTCGACGCACCGCTGTTGCTCGCTTATCACCATTTCCCAATCCCATTGATCGACGTATATCGAGTGGAGATTGTCGCACTTGTCGTCGCGACGAATGGCGTTCATATCCGTATATATGCCCTCACCGCTTCTAAAGCCGTATCTTTTGAGGGCGATACGTTTCCATTTTGCAAGCGAGTGGACAATTTCCGCTTCCGCACCGTCCTGTTCGAGGATGTCGAAACGCACCGCTCTTTCAACGCCGTTGAGGTCGTCGTTTACGCCCGTGTTGCTCTTGACGAACAATGGCGCGGACACTCTCTCAAAACCGAAGTTTTTGATAAAGTTGCGCTGAAAAGCGTCTTTTACGTACTTGATTGCCTTTTCCGTCTCGCGGATGGTCTGCTTTGGGCGGTAGTCGCTGGGTATTTTGAGATTGTACATTTTCACCTCACTCTTTCGCCGCTGCGAAAGCCCCCTTACCTTTGCGATTTTCCTATGGCGTTACGCCATCAAATCTCCTGCCGTTCTCGAATAGAGTTGTACGTCGCGGATGTTGCCGATGCCTGTTACGTACATCAAAATACGCTCAAGCCCCAGACCGAAACCGCTGTGCGGCACGCTGCCGTATTTTCTCAAATCCATATAGCCCGTGTAATCGTCAAGGTTCATGCCTCTTTCGACCATGGCTTGTTTGAGTTTGTCATAGTCCGCCTCACGCTCGCTGCAGCCGATGATTTCACCGACGCCCGGCACAAGCAAGTCCGTTGCGGCGACGGTGATACCGTCGTCGTTTTGTTTCATATAGAAAGACTTGATTTTCTTGGGATAGTTGATGACAAACACGGGTTTGTTGAAAACCTTTTCCGTGATGTATCTCTCATGTTCGCTTTGAAGGTCGAGCCCCCACTCCACAGGATACGCAAATTCCACCTTGCTCTCTTTGAGGATATCGATTGCCTTGGAGTAGTCGAGAATAACAAAGTCGCTGTCCACAACGTGTTGAAGTTTGTCTTTAAGACCGGGCTCGAACGCTTTTTCAAAGAACGCGATTTCGTCCGGGCACTCGTCGAGCACCGCTTTGATAATGTATTTTATCATCTTGGTTGCGATGTCGATGATGTCGGGAAGTTTTGCAAAAGCCACTTCCGGCTCGCATTGCCAAAACTCCGCCGCATGTCTGGGCGTGTTGCTGTTTTCTGCTCTGAACGTCGGACCGAACGTGTAAATCTTGCCCATTGCCATTGCCGCGACTTCACCTTCGAGCTGTCCGCTGACGGTAAGTCCCGCTTTGCGGCGGAAGAAATCGTTGGCGATATACTCCGCCTCGTCTTTGGCAAGGATTGCGTCCTTGTAGTTTTGAGTGGTAACTCTGAAAATCTCGCCTGCGCCCTCACAGTCGCTGCCCGTGATAATCGGGGTGTGGACGTATGTGTAACCGTTCTCTTGGAAGAAACGGTGGATTGCGAAACTGAGTTTGGAGCGCACGCGGAGCATTGCGTTCATCGTGTTTGTACGGGGGCGCAAGTGCGGAATGGTGCGCAAAAATTCCATTGTATGATACTTCTTTTGGAGCGGATAGTCTTGCGGACAATCACCGAGAAGCGTTATCTCTTTGGCATTGAGTTCATACTCGCCCTCTTTCATTGCGGGAACGACTATGCCGTCAACGGATACGGATACGCCGTTTTTCAAGACCGACGCAAGTGCGGTCGGCTCAAACTCGGATTTGTCGATGACGATTTGCAAATGTTTGAGCGACGTGCCGTCGTTGAGTGCCAAAAACGCCATCGTTTTGCTGTCGCGAGCGGAGCGTACCCAACCTGCGACGTTGACTTGTTTGCCTTCGTACTCCTTACCGTCGGTAAGAATACGTGAAATGTCGATGTTTTGCATACAATTACCTCATTATGTTAAATAATTATATAAACAAAACTTGTATTTGTAAAGTAATTTTGCGCGTTTTGGCGCGCGGGCGCGCATATATGCTCTGAAAGTTGACTATCTAGGCGCTTTGAACTATAATGCAAACGAGGTGAAACTTATGTATGACGTTATAATTATAGGCGGCGGCCCCGCAGGACTAAGCGCAGGAATATATGCCGCAAGAGGCGGTTTAAAAACCGTAATCGTCGAAAGCAAAAGCATAGGCGGACAAGCGCAAACCGCTCACGAAATCCAAAACTACCCCGGCATAAAAGCAGTCGGCGGATTTGACCTCTGCTACTCGATGATGGAGCAATGCACGTCCTTTGGCGTGGACTTTGCTCTTGACAGAATAGCCGCTTGCGATTTGCAAAACAAAAAAATCACGCTCGAGAGCGGAAACAAATTGAGCGCGAAATTCATTATCATCGCAACGGGCGCAAGCCCGAGAAAACTCGGCGTTGAAAACGAAAGTCGTTTCCTCGGTAAAGGCGTGAGTTATTGCGCGACTTGCGACGGCGCATTCTTCAAGGGCAAAACGGTTGCCGTGATAGGCGGCGGAAACACCGCGGTAGAGGACGCGCTCTATCTTGAAAAACTTGCGAGCAAGGTGTATCTCGTGCATCGCAGAGACGCTTTGCGTGCGGACAGAATCCTTTGCGACAGGCTTGAAAAAAGCAGCGTCGAAGTGATTTGGAGTAGCGTTGTTCAAAATCTTGACGGCGATGATAATTTGACACAAATGACACTTAAAAACATCAAAAACAATACATTAAGTGCCGTTTTGATTGACGGCGTGTTTGTGGCAATCGGACAAATTCCCGAATCGAATCTCTTTGAAGGGGTGCAAAAAACAAGCGACGGGTATATAATCACGGACGAAAATATGCGCACTGATATAGACGGCGTTTTTGCGGTTGGCGACGTGAGAGATAAGACTCTGCGCCAAGTAGTTACGGCTTGCGCAGACGGCGCGATTGCAGGCGCGATATGCGCACAAGAGGCATAAAAATCAGTTGGTGCGATATAGAAAAGAGCGAGAAAACTCTCGCTCTTTTTTGTATTTCGGTTGTTTTGAGTTCTTTCTGTTTTTCCTGATTGTCCTATTTTCACAAATCTTTTTTCGTAATAATGTCCGTCGATTTCGTGCAAATAATCGCTTTTTCGACAAAATATGGCGCGCTTTGACATACGCTTTTTCATATAGTGATTATATGCATTATTTCGGTACAGACGGTATAAGAAACAAAGCGGATACGCTTATAAGCGCGGATATTCCGTATTTTTTGGGCAAGGCTATTTCGCAAAAAGGCGGAAAGGTGATTGTCGCGCGCGACGTGCGAGAAAGCTCGCAAGATATAGAAAAGCAACTGTGCAAAGGGTTGCTGGAAGGCTCGGCGCAGATTTGGCTTGCGGGAGTTTTGCCTACCCCTGCCCTCGCATATACGGCGCAATCGCAAAAAGCCGACTATGCGATTATGATCACCGCGTCGCACAATCCGCCGGAATTCAACGGGCTAAAAGTGTTCGGCAAAGGCGGAAGAAAACTCTCAAGCGAGGAAGAGTGCGCGCTGGACAGCGCAGTGTTTGAGCTTATGAACAATCCGAAAGAGGAATCCGTGGCGTTTTTGTACGAGGATTTGTGTGCAGATACGCTGACGGAGGACGAGATTCTGAGCGATTTGCACATTACGCCGTCCGTGAAAAATCATAGGATTCGCATTGTCGACGGGGCGGAATTTTTGTATGCAAAGCATGTAAAATCCATGTTTCCGCGCTTTGACGGATACAAAATTCGTCTGGACTGCGCATACGGGTGCTTTGCCACGCTTGCGCCTGCGGTGTTTATGTCCCTCGGGGCGGTGGTGTGCGCGGAGCATAATTTCCGAGACGGAGAAAAGGTCAACGTCGGGTGCGGAAGCACGCATATAGAAGAGTTTGCACGACGTGTGAAAAAAGACGAAATCGGCTTTGCGTTCGACGGAGACGGAGATAGAGTGCTTGGCGTGGTGGACGGCAAAATATACGACGGCGACGCTATGTTGCTTGCGCTTTCCACTTTGTACAGGCTGCAAGGAAAGCTCAAAAAGCGGTTTGTAGTGGGCACTATTCTGACCGGCACGAAACTGCAAAGGGAACTTGCATACCACAACACTGCACTCATACGCACGGACGTCGGAGATAAGCACGTTCTTGACGCGCTCAATGCGCAAGGATGTCTGCTCGGCGGCGAAAAAAGCGGACATATCCTCATGCTCGACAGAGCAAATACGGGCGACGGACTTATCACTGCACTCAGCATTCTGGAAGTCAAGCGCACGCTCGGAAGTCTGCCCAAATACACGCCCTACCCCATGCTCGAATTCAATATAACCGCTCAAAACCCGTTGCAAACCATAATAAGCGACGACTTTCAAGCAAAAATCACCGCTGTCAACAACCTCTACGCAAACAGCGGTCGCCTAATCGTCCGCCCCAGCGGAACAGAGCCGTTCATCCGCGTAACGTACGAGTGCTTTGTGTCGGAATACAAGATGATATTTGAGGACATAAAGAGGATTATGACGGAAAATGGAAATTAATAATTATGAATTAATAATTAATAATTGCGGAATATTCCATGAAAAATAAAGAGCGTCATAACTCCTCTAAATAGAACGACCCCCTCTTTCCGGACACGCCGGCATTTATAAAAATAAATATTTAATACAATTTTCCCTTTCCTCAAGGTGTTTCCCCTATCGCCGTTCCCCCTCCGCGCTTTGCTTGAGGGAACCCACGACGACCGCGTAGCGGGGGACACGCGACGCGATTGACTTCGTAGCAATCGCTATTCCGTCGCTTCGCTCCTTACGGCACGCGCATAGATAGGGACATTTCCCTTATTATGTCACTCGTTCGCCAACGAAAAGAACAACACTCGTTGGCTCACTTGTACTTATCGTCAAGCTTGGCGCTCGATGCGGTCGGCGCCCTGCGCCTCCAACTCCGAATAAGCACATACCGTTTATAAGTAGACTTTGACGAAGTATATCGCTTAATGACGCCATAATATAAAGCCGTCAAAGAGATGTATAACGCGAAAGCGCAAAATTTTTCAAAAACCCAACGTACTTGGCGTACGTGATTTTTGAAAAATGCGCGCTGACAAAGTTTGAAAACGATAATATTTTATGGAACAAAACGGATAAAGAACAAGGAAGAGCCACCCGAACAGCAACCCTAGTTTACTTATCGTAAATGAGTTGATGGTCGGGTGGCTCTGACACAGTTATTTGCCGTTTTGTTCCATAAAATGCAAACGACCTCGGGTGATACACCCAAAGTCGCTCGCTATGATAAGGGGGAAAATTATGAGTTATTTTGGTTCGGGAGCCTTTCGTTTCCCGATTACGTTTACATATTATGCCCAAAAGAATTATTTGTCAAGGGGTTTTTGTAAATTTTTTTATATTTTTTTTTCAAATTTTGTAAAATTCTTTACAAAACCCTTAAAAACTTTTAACAATTTATACAAGAATTGTGCAAAATTGCGCCTTGAATTGTTTGCAAAACGCTGTTTTTGCAAGAAAAAACCTGCAAAAAACACCGTTTTTATTGAAATCGGCATTCTAAGCGGGTATTTTTGAAAACGTGCTGTTTTGAGATATTTTAAATGCGATTTTTCGGATATCTAACCGCTGCAATCGTTGATTTTAAGCAAATCAAATATAAGCGATTTGCGCAAACAAAGTATTTTTAACAAAATTGTTTTTTGCGCGTCTTTAATTTGTTTTGCAAAAAAGAAAAAGCGCCGATTGACGCTTTTGTCTTAAAATTTTTGATTTTATCGCAATGCGACAATCAACACAGCGATGTCCGCAGGCGATACTCCGGATATTCTGGACGCTTGACCGAGATTGAGCGGACGGATTTCGGAAAGCTTTTGTCTTGCCTCTATCCTTAGCGCTTTGATTGAGTTGTAATCGAAATCTTTGGGGATAAGCTTGCCTTCCAGCCTCTTCTGCTCATTGATTGCGGATTGCTCTTTTTTGAGATAGCCCTCGTATTTGAGTTCGATTGCCGCCGCCTTCAATGCTTCGTCGTCGCATTCGAAATCGATAAATCTTCTCAAGTGCTGCGCCTCCACGCTCGGACGTCTGCAAATCTCGGCAAACGTGGGCGTTTTTTGCGGCATCTCTTCACCGAGTTCGTTAAACAAGCCCTCAACGATATCCCTAGACATGGTTTTGGATGAAAACTCGATAACGCGTTCTATCATTGCCTTTTTGTCAAGCATACGTTGATAGCGTGCGTCATCGACAAGACCGATCTCTCTTCCTATGGGGGTGAGGCGCATGTCAGCATTGTCCTGGCGCAAGAATATGCGATGTTCCGCGCGCGCGGTCATCATTCTGTACGGCTCGTTGGTGCCTTTTGTAACAAGGTCGTCGATAAGCACGCCTATATACGACTGATCTCTGCGCAATACAAACGGCTCTTTGCCGTCAATCTTTCTTGCCGCGTTGATACCTGCGATAAGACCTTGCGCCGCCGCCTCTTCGTATCCGCTGCTGCCGTTCATCTGTCCTGCCGAGAACAACCCCTCCACCGCTTTGTTTTCAAGCGACGGATACATGCCGAGCGGATCAAGGCAATCGTATTCTATTGCATAGCCGTATTTGGCAAAGCGGCAATTCTCAAGCCCGGGCAACGTCCTGTACATCTGCTCTTGCACGTCGTGCGGCAAGGACGTGGACATACCTTGTATGTACATTTCCTCACTATCAGCGCCCTCGGGTTCCACAAAAATCTGATGCCTTTCCTTGTCCTTGAAACGCATAACTTTGGTTTCGATTGACGGACAATATCTCGGACCTACAGATTGAATGGTGCCGTTGTAAAGCGGAGAACGGTCTATATTGTCAAGTATAATCTTGTGCGTTTGGGCATTGGTGTATGTGAGCCAACACGGCTCTTCCTTAAAGACCTCGTGAGGCGACATAAAGGAGAATCTGTCGCTGTCATCCCCTCTTTGGATTTCCATTTTGGAAAAATCTATGCTGTCGCGATAAATTCTCGCAGGCGTGCCGGTCTTGAAACGGCGCATTTGCACTCCGAGATTTTTTAGACTGTCGGTAAGATGAGTTGCGCTTTCAAATCCGCTAGGACCGCTCTTTTTGACGTAATCGCCAATGATTATCGCTCCGTTGAGATATACGCCCGTGGCAAGCACCGCCGCTTTGCAGGCGTACTCTTCACCGTCCGTCGTGCGCACGGCGCACACTTTGCCGTCCTTTGCCACAACTTCGCTTGCCTCTTTGTCAAGCACGGTGAGGTTGGGTTGATTGCGCACGATATCGAGCATAAGCTCGTGATAAACCGCCTTGTCCTCTTGTCCTCTGAGCGAGAACACCGCAGGGCCTTTTGCCGAATTGAGCGTTTTTATTTGAAGAAGCGCTTTGTCTGCCGAAAGCCCCATCTGACCGCCGAGCGCGTCCACCTCTTTGACGAGATGTCCCTTTGCCGTTCCGCCGATTGCAGGATTGCAAGGCATCAAAGAAACAGTGCCGTAATCAAGGCACAGCATAAGCGTTTTTTTATTGAGTCTTGCAAGCGCAAGCGAGGCTTCGACACCGGCGTGTCCGCCTCCTATTACGACAGCGTCAAAATTTTGCATAGTTGTATATCGCGATTGCTCGCAAAAATTATTATCTTTTTATGGCAAATTCTTTGCGTTATATTGCTCGGAATTGCCGTGATTTTTCTTTCGTTATTTTTTCGGGATTCTCTCGATTGCGAATAGTTCTATCCTTATACGACTTTTATTTACCTACGCAAAAACGAGAGAATATGCTATCCACAACGTCTTGTGTTGCGGTCTTTCCGGTGATTTCGCCGAGTGCGTCATAGGCGCGACGCAAATCAATCAACGTGCAATCGATTGTATCGTCTAACGACTCAATCGCACTTTCAAGCGCCGTTTTTGCTTGATAAAGTGCCGATACATGTCTTTGCGACGTAATTATCTCACCGCCCTCAACCTTATCATCTTTATATAAAGCGGCTATTGCGCGCGCAAGTGCGTCAACGCCTTTGCCTGTCTTGGCGCTTATTTCGAATTGGTTGTCTGCAGTGTGTTTTCCAAATCCGGTTTCGTCGCATTTATTGAAAACGTCAAACGTGATTACGCCCTCGGGAAGTTCGATATTATCCTTGTCGCCGCTTGTTGTGTCGATGACGTGCAAAATCACGTCTGCGCCCTCAAAAGCTTTCTTGGCGCGCTCTATACCCTTGCTTTCCACAATGTCGTCGCTTTGGCGTATGCCTGCGGTGTCGATAAGATTTATCTTTACGCCGTCGCACTCGAAACTATCCTCAACCGTATCTCTCGTGGTGCCTGCAACGTCCGTAACAATGGCTCTGTCCTCTTTGAGAAGCGCGTTCATAAGCGATGATTTGCCTGCATTGGCATTGCCTGCAAGCGCAACGTTTATGCCGTATTTTGCGATTTTACCGCTCTTTGCCGTGGCTATAAGCGCATTGACCTCATTGAGCACTCCGTTCACCTCGTCGGGCAACGACGGCAAAACTTCGTCCTCCATTTCGTCGGGATAATCGAGCGTCGCCTCAAGTGTGGCGATTATCTTTTCCAACTCGTCGCAAACGGAATTGATTTTTTTGGACACGTCGCCTTGCATGAGCCTATACGCCGCCTTTACGCCTGCTGCGCTCTCGGCTTGTATCATATCTATAACGCCCTCTGCGTCGGCAAGCGAAAGCCGCCCGTTGAGAAACGCACGCTTGGTAAATTCGCCGTTCTTTGCCATAACCGCACCGTTTGCAAGAAGCGTGTCGAGCGCGCCTTGCATAATGCGTACGCCGCCGTGCAAATAAAATTCAACCGTATCTTCGCCCGTATACGCGCGCGTACCGGGGAAATACACGGCATAGCCTTTGTCGCAAAACTCCGTGGCGTGGAAAGTACCGAAGTTCATCATAAGCGGTTTCCAGTTTTGCTTCACGCCTTGGATACGGCAAACCGTCCCGTCGTCAAGGGCGGGATGCGCAAAATAGAAAATGGCATCGGCGATGCGCAGTGCTTCCTCGCCGGAAACACGTACTATGCCGATACCACCTGCACCTATCGGTGATGAAATTGCCGCTATCGTACTCATTTCAGAATTTCTTTTTTCCGCCAAAGCTCTTGAATTTGGGCGGACCGGATTGCGCTACGGGCTTGACGAAATCGTCTTGCTCGGTGAAATATCCGCGATATACTCTGCCGTCTGCGACTTCGACCTCTTCTTCGCGCGGTTTGCGCTCACGACGGTCGTTTCTTCTGTCGTCGCGTCTGCCTTTGCCGTTATTTCTGTCGCGGCGGTCGTTTTTGCCGCCTTTGCGAGAGTCTTTTCTCGGCTCGCGCTCGCCGTTCTTGATGGGACGTTGGTCTTTGAGCTCAACCCCCTTGGGGATGATGACGATATATCTTTGAGGTTCCTCGCCCACGCTTTCGGTATCTGCAATTTCGCTGTCTGCAAGCGCGCTGTGAATGATGCGTCTTTCAAACGGGTTCATTGGTTCGAGAGCGATCTTGCGGCACAAGCGGACTGCTTTTTGCGCAAGTTTTTCTGCAAGCGCGGTGAGTGTTTCTTTGCGTTTTTCGCGATAGTTTTCGCAATCCACGACGACTTTCTTGAAGTCGCATTTATGCTCGTTGAGGAAGGTGAGCGCAAGATATTGGAATGCGTCGAGCGCCTCGCCTCTGTATCCGATTGCAACACCGCTGTCGTCGCCTTGGATGGTGATGTAAAGAGTGTTGTCTTTCTCTTCCACCGTCGCGCGAGAGGTGAGCCCCATACGTTCAAGCGTGCCGTTGATAAACTCTGCCATCTTGTCGGCTACAGTGTCTTTGACGGTAACTCTGACTTTTGCCTTGGAGAACAATCCGCCCTTGGCAAGCACTTCGACGTCAACCTTGTCTCTCGACACACCGAGTTCCACCAACGCCTTTTCGACGGCGATATCCACCGATGACGCTTGTGTTTCTATTGATTTTTCCATTTTAACTCCTATCTTTTGGCAACGCCCTTGTTGCCTTCTCTTTGAACGTCCACTATCTTTGCGATGAGATTGAACGTCAATTGGAACAATATCGCGCAAAGCGAACTTGTGAACATATATAGCGCAAACGCGCCCGAATAGAAGAGTGCGAACACACCGAACATAATCGGCATAATGTACTGCATCATCTTCATGGATTGTTGTTGCGCTTTGGCTTTATCCGCTGCCTCGCCTTCCGCTTTGGGAGCCGGCGCCGGCGGTTGACCTTGAGCCTTGGACATAAGCACGGTTGAGAGCAAACTCAATGCAATGGACAATACGGGCAATATAAGAAGTCCGTTCCACTTGCCGTCTTTGCCGTATCCGCCGGTGCCGAGAACTTTTGCCATAACGGTGTTGTACTCGTCCTTGGTGATGCCCGTAAGTTTTGAAGTTGCCATACCGGATTGACCGGTAACGGTTTCGAAATCGGGAACGGATTTTGCCCAGTTGTCGGAAACAAAGATATTCTTTATCCAAAGCCAACTTCTGATCGTAACTTGCTCGTCGGAATAATAGACTTTATAGACTGCGTCTTGCGCGTTGCTCTTTGCCGCTGACAAAAACTCTGCGCCCTTTTCCGTCTTTGCGATATCGTCCAAATCATATTTGCCGTCGCCGTTATCGACAATTGCGCCCGACCACTCTTCGCTGTCCTTCGCCTGCTCGATTTGTTGAGAGATGGACGCGTCGTATGCGTTGACGCACTCTTTGTAGTCTTTGGCGAATTGATAGCCGACCATTTGTCTGAATCCTGCAAAAACGACAAAGAACACGACAAACGTGATTATCGTGGGCAAACACATGCCGAACGTGGAATATTTTTCCTTTTTGTAAAGAGCCATTTGCTCTTGTTGCAAGCGTTGCTTGTCGTCAGCGTATCTTTCTTGCAAAACTTCGAGTTGCGGACGCATACGCTCCATTGCTTTGCTGTTCTTTCTGGCAATCACTTTTTGCCAAATATCGAACGGGGAAAGAATGAGACGCAAAAAGACCGTAAACAAAACGACCGTCCAGCCGAAACTTGCCGTTCCGCCGCCGAGAGCGTCGTTTACGACGATCATGAATTTTGCCATAAAGTGCGTCGGCTCGCTTACCTTTTCGCCCACTACACTGTACGAGTTGTCGCTGTTGCAAGCAACCAAAATACAGCAAAGTATCGCGATCATAGCCGCGATAAGATAGACTTGTATTTTGCGCTTTTGCGGATAACTCAAATTAGCCATTTGATTCTTCCTCGATAATTCTCTTTGACGGGATCAAAACCGCCTTTCGCAAACGGCGTGCATCGCAAAAGTCGCTCCATGGTGAGCAATATGCCGATAAACGCGCCCCATTTGCTTATCGCGTCGTACGAATACATCGAACAGGTGGGAGTGTATGCGCAATGATTGCCCGTAATCGGCGACAGCGTGCGCTTGTACAAAAGCAACAGCCAAAGGCAAAACCTCTTTATCATTGCAACTTCCCCGCTTTTTTGAAAGCGTATTCGACTGATTGACATACGTCTTGATACGTCTTGTCCGCAATCGAGGGATATGCCACGATTACGTACATATATCCGGCGTCTATGTTCGCCTCAAGAGGCTTGATTGCCTCGCGAAGAAGGCGTTTTACTCGGTTGCGCGTAACCGCTCCGCCGACTTTCTTGGACACCGAAAGACCGATTTTCAATCCTTCCTTGGATTTGGCACTCAAAAGCAATAGGTCTCTTGCAGAGGCTTTTTCGCCTTTGCGATAAACGTAGGCAAACGCCGCTCTTTTTTTGAGTCTATATTGCTTTTGCATATCAATCGTTATGCGCTGAGTTTCTTTCTGCCTCTGTTGCGACGTCTTTTGAGAACGTTTCTGCCGGACTTGGTGGACATTCTTTCACGGAATCCGTGGACTTTGCTTCTTTGTCTTTTCTTGGGTTGGTAGGTTTGTTTCATAGTGATATTCCTCCGTCTTTTAGGACTTTTATTTTTTGATTTATGCGCACGTATAAATATATAAATGCTTAAACATTATAAATAAAACAAAAGATAGTGTCAAGTAAAAGAGCAAAAATCATCGCCAAGGCAAAGGCAACCGCCAAAAATGCATATTTTTGCTTAAAAATATAATCTATTGTGCGTCGTAACTCCTCTAATAGAAGCCCCCCCTCTTTCCGGACACGCCGGTATTTCTAAAAATACTATTAAATACAACTTTCCCCCTTCCTCACGGTGTTTCCCCTATTCCGTTCCCCCTTCGCACTTCGTTTGAGGGAACTCACGGAACTGCTCCGCAGGGGGACACACTCGGCACGCGCATAGATAGGTATCGTC
>SAMEA104315437__coassemble_434_pt1 | contig 21151 bp, 19 predicted proteins | sample SAMEA104315437__metabat2_low_PE_024 | metagenome-assembled genome bin SAMEA104315437 (sample SAMEA104315437) | gut metagenome | biome: Monkey gut; feature: monkey-associated habitat; material: faeces | place: China | collected 2013 | reverse complement strand
ACCCTAATTTACTAATCGTAAATGAGTTGTCGAGGCGTGGCTCTGCCGCAGTTATTCGCTATTTGACAGCCTTAAAAGAAGCGGGCGACCAAATCCTTGGAGTATTGCACAGTCTCCTCCATATCGCCAAAGCTCATAATCTCACCTGCATAATAGGTATTGAGATTGCCTTGCATGGATTCGACTTTGTCGTACCAACCGTCGGCGTAGTCTTTTTCAAAGACGTGCGGGAAATAATACCACTTTCTCTCGTAGACGCATTTGTCCATATCGATACCGCAAAGTTTCATATCGTCCCAAGCCATCTTCTTTGCTTCGTCGTAAGATTTGAGTTCTTTGCCCTTGTGGTTACGCAAGACGTAAGTCGTGAGGACTTGGTTGGGTTCGTTCTTCCATCTGTGATAGAACACCATGAGATGACCGATTCTTTCGGGAACCATGTTGTCGAAGAGGTAGCCGGACATATCGGGATAATACGTGCCTTTCTTGCAAGTGATTGCGGTGACGTCGTAGCGCTCGTAATCGATCTTTGCAAAGAGCGCTTTCTCTTGCTCGGTCGCGTCAAAGTAGTTGGGCAAATATTGAAGAGGCGCCGTAACTATGATCTTGTCATACTCTTCCATATCTTCGCCGATATAGACTTGGACTTTGCCGTTTTCACGAGTTACTTTGGTGATGTTGACGTTGAGGCGTGCGGGATGTTGAAGTTTTGCGTTTACTGCTTCGTAAATGCTTTGCGTGCCGTCTTTCCACGTCCACAAATCTTTGTTGACAAAGTACATTGCAGTTGCAAAGTCAAGATATTTGACGACGTATGCCGCAGGAATCTCGTCGAAGAAACCGTAACCGAATGCGGTGTAAGGTCCGATCCAAATCTCTTGTGCAAGTTCAACTTTGTTGAGTTTGCAGAAATCTGTGAAGTTCATCGAGAGGTCTTTGAGGTTGGGGTTTTCACCCACTACATGTTCGCCCGTTACGGGGTCGTAACCGTCGTATTTGCCCTCTGCAACACCCTTATGGCCGGTGTATTCATATCCCTTGTATTTGGTTGCGAGAAGCGTACCGAGTTTTTTGACTTGGGATTTGACTCTCAAAAGGTGAGGAATGAGGAACGGATTTTTCTTGGGGTTGAACGGATCGTATTCTTTACCGTTTTTTCTGCGATACGCACGTTCGAGTTTCGGACCGTTGTGATCTACACCGCCAAACAATTCAAGCTCGTGAACCGCATAGTACGTCGGGCAACCCATAATTGCGCCCATCTCAAATCTCTTTCCATCGTGATACGGGGAGTGGCATTTACCGCCGACGTGATCTTCTCTTTCGAGAATAGCGTAATCGGTGTAACCATTCTTCTCAAGATGTACTGCCGCGCTCAATCCCGCAGGACCTGCGCCGATGATACAAATCTTTTCGTTCTTTGCCATAATAATCTCCTTAGATTTTGCAAGTAATAAACTTACAATTTGTTTAATCATATTATACCACTATTTTCTTTAATGTAAATACTTTAATGAAAAATATCGATATTTTTTTATTAATTTGTCGATTTGCTATTCACATTGCGACATAGGCGTGATATAATATACTCGACAAGCGAGGCGAATATGAAATTTGAGTCTTTCGAACAACTTTTGAGTCACTGTGCAGAAAAATACGGCGAAAACGTCGCATTGCGCTACGATAATAACGGCACTTTTTGCAATATTACGTATGCCGAGCTTTACGACTGCGTATGCCGCCGCGCGCAAGAAGCGGCAGCCCTCAAAGAAAACTGCATAGGCATACTTCAGGCTCCGTCCGCAAAGTGGATTATAGATATGTTCGCGTGCGTGATTGCAGGCAAGCAAACGGTGCTCCTCGACGCTATGTCGGACGCCGCCGCCCTTCAAAAATGCGTGCTTGCAACAGATGTGGAAACAATTCTTACGGACGATATCACGGCGCCCTATAAAAACGCTTTAAAAACCTGTCCGCAATCTGTCAAAAAAGCGGACGGCGAGGGCGATATTCTCTTCTTCACTTCGGGAACGACGGAATCGTCCAAAGCGGTCGTTCTCACTTCCGAATCTCTATGCGCAAGCGCATGGAACGGACAGGAAAAATGTCCTTGCAATCAAAACGACAATCTGCTTTGCGTGCTTCCCCTCACTCACGTGTTCGGCTTTGTGTGCGCAATGCTCTGGCCGCTTTCGCAAGGCGCGTGCATATCCTTGACAAGGGGCATGCGCTATATCCCCTTCGACGCAAAATATTTCAATCCGACAATCATATCCGTCGTGCCGTCAATCCTCAAATTTATGGTTGGGTTTGACGCTCTCAACGACGGATTGCGCATGATACTCGTAGGCGCAGGTCCTGCAAACGAGCAGATTTTGCAAGCGGTCAAGGCAAAAGGAATAGAAGTGCGTTTCGGATACGGACTTACGGAAACGTCCAGCGGCGTAGCCATAAGTTGCGGAAAAAATCCGTTCGCAATGTCCGTATGCCCCGACGACAATATCACTCTTGCCGACGACGGCGAAATACTTATAGAATGCCCCGAATGCATAATGAAGGGTTATTACAGAAATCAATCGGCAACGGACGCTGTGCTGCAAAACGGCGTATTTCACTCGGGCGACCTCGGCAAATTCGACGAGGACGGCAACCTTTATATTACGGGGCGCAAAAAAGATATTCTCGTGCTTGAAAACGGCACCAAAATCTACCTTGCAGAATGGGAAACCGACCTTAGAAAAGCGCTGGGTTTAGACGATATCGCACTCAACATGAAAGACGGCTGCGTAACGCTTTTCGTCGGCGACAAAGACGGCGATACAGACAAAAACAGCGTTCAAGAAAAGGTATCCGCTTTCAACAAAACCAAACCGTTCGACCAACAAATAGCCGACGTATGTATATTGCCTCATGCGCTCGAAAAAACCGCTACGGGCAAAATCAAACGCTGGGCACTCAAATAAAGAGCAGACATAAAGGAGTAATTATGCAAGTAACAAAACAAGAAATTCAAGACAATCTTACAAAGCTTGTAAAGCAATACGTTCCCACCCTCGCAAATGCGGAAATCACACGTGAAACTCCTATCAATTCCAAGGGTTACGAATCGCTCAACTACATCTATATCGTATGTACGCTCGAGAGCGACTACGGCATAAAGATTCCCGACAAAGTATGGATAAAACTGCGCACCGTCGGCGAAGTGGTAGATACCGTTTACGACATGGCAACCAAATGAGCAATTGCAAGCCAAATCGCACAATCGACGTTTTATAATGCAAAATCGTATGGATAAAACACAAGATTTAATATATACCGTGCATAAAAAGCTTCTTGCCGACGACGTAACCATGTATCGCAGTTTACGCCCGTCCACCCTTATGCGCATGATACAGGAGATATCCATTGCTCACACAGAAGCACTGGGCGCAGGCAGAGCAAAGACGCTCGATAAAGGCGCCTTGTGGGTGGTTGCGAGGATAAAACTCGAGATAGAGTCGCTCCCCTCTTACGATGACGAAATCACTCTGACGAGCTGGGCGGGAAAAACAATGCGAGTGCTTTTCCCTCGCTATTACGAGATGCGCGACAAAGACGGCAACGTGCTTATGCGCGCAAGCGCCGTGTGGCTACTTATGGACGAGAAATCTCGCCACATGGTGTTTCCCGAAACGTACGGAGTGGAAGTACCCGCCCCCGATATCGAGCCTATCATTGGTCTTTCATGCGGCGTTGCGCTCGGCGAGCAAGAAAACGAAAAATCGTTTGTCGTTTCATACAGTCAGGTGGACATCAACGGGCATATGAACAACAGCAAGTACATAGACGAAACAGAGGACTTGCTCGGCGCGGAATACCTCAAAGATCACGAGTTTCGCTCGCTCGAAATCGAATACAAATCGGAAATCAAACTCGGTCAGACCGTTACGCTCAAATACACTCAAAAAGGCGACGATCTCACCCTTATCGGTTTTTCCGAGGGCAATCCGTGCTTCGAGCTTACGGCAAAATTCGCGCAAATTCAACGATAAAAGTCGTTGACAGAGGCAAAAGTATTTGATACAATCGGCTTACAACATAAGGGAGTAATCGGCACCCTCGGTGTAATAAAATCGCTAATACGAGCATCTCGCTCCGGTTTTATTTTGAATGATGAGACTTATCCGTTTTCGGGTAAGTCTTTTTTAATAGAAAAAGACATATATACCAGATAAGGAGTATTTATGAAACCATATTCTCAACCTGTCGAAAAGGTTTTTGATGAGGTCAAATCCTGCGAAAACGGACTAACCGCCCAAGAGGCAGAAACAAGACTGCAATCGCAAGGCAAGAACAAGCTTGCAGAAGGCAAAAAAGAGCCTATGATATTGCGCTTTCTCAAGCAATTCATAGAGCCGATGACGCTCATTCTCATAGTTGCGGCAATCATATCCGCAGTTATGTCTGGGCTCAACAAAGAGTTCCCCACAGACGTGATAATTATTATGGCGGTCGTCATAATCAACGCGGTTTTGGGCGTACTTCAAGAGAGCAAGGCGGAAAAGGCAATCGACGCACTGCAAAAAATCGCCGCCGCCACTTCAAAAGTCATACGCGACGGGCGCATAGTCGTCGTTAAGAGCGAGGACTTGGTTGTCGGCGACGTTATAGTTTTGGAAGCGGGCGACGCAGTGCCTGCCGACGCGCGCATTATCGAGTGCGCAAGCATGAAAGTGGAAGAAGCCGCCCTCACCGGCGAAAGCGTACCGGTAATCAAAACGATTGACGCAATCGACAACGGCGGCGCGGACGTACCCCTCGGCGACAGAAAAAATATGGTGTTTATGGGCAGCACCGTAGTTTACGGCAGAGGCAAAGCCGTTATAGTCGGAACGGGCATGAGCACGGAAATGGGCAAAATCGCCGACGCTTTGCAGACCGCAAAAGAAGGCAAAACTCCCCTTCAACAAAAACTTTCGCAACTTTCCAAAGTGCTTACCTATATGGTTATCGGCATTTGCGTTGTGATATTTGCAATCAGCCTCATTCGCGCGGCGGTTGACAAAACGCTTATGAACGACACGGCAAACACCATTCTCAACACGTTTATGATTGCGGTATCCCTTGCGGTTGCGGCAATTCCGGAAGGTCTTGCGACGGTGGTTACCATAGTTTTGTCCATCGGCGTAACCAATATGTCCAAGCGCAACGCGATTATCCGCAAACTCACCGCAGTGGAAACTTTGGGCTGCACTCAAATAATCTGCTCGGACAAAACCGGCACACTCACCCAAAACAAAATGACCGTAGTCGAGCATTACGGCGACGACGAAAAATTGCTTGCAAACGCAATGTCGCTCTGCTCGGACGCGGAGTATGACGTTGAAAAAGGCGAGGCAACGGGCGAGCCGACCGAGTGCGCGCTTGTCAATTACGCCGCAAAACTCGAGCTTGACAAAAACGAGCAAAAAGCGCTTTACCCTCGCATAGGCGAGATTCCTTTCGATTCCATGCGCAAGATGATGACCACCGTTCATCGCGACCAAAACGGCGCAATTTTGCAATACACAAAAGGCGCTCCGGACGAGATAATCAAGCGTTGCACTCACTTTTATGAAAACGGCAAAGTTGTGGAACTTACGGAGCAAAAACGCGATGAAATACTTGCTCAAAACAAGGCTATGGCAGACAAGGCGCTCCGCGTGCTTGCCGTGGCGCAAAAGGCGCTAAACAAAGAGCCCGACGACTACACGTCCGAAAGCATGGAAAAAGATATGTGCTTTGTGGGGCTTGTGGGCATGATAGACCCCGTACGTCCCGAAGTGCTCCCTGCAATCGAAGAGTGCCGCAAGGCAGGCATTCGCCCCATTATGATTACCGGCGACCACAAAGACACGGCGGTTGCAATCGCTATGCAACTCGGAATAATCACGGACGCGTCGCAAGCCATTACGGGTGCGGAACTGGATAAAATCAGCGATGAGGACTTTGCAAACGAAGTGGAAAAATATTCCGTATATGCGCGCGTACAACCCGAACACAAGACAAGGATTGTCAATGCGCTAAGAGCAAAAGGCTACATCACCGCAATGACGGGCGACGGCGTAAACGACGCTCCGTCAATCAAGAACGCAGATATAGGCGTGGGCATGGGCATCACGGGCACGGACGTTACGAAAAACGTTGCGGATATGATACTTGCCGACGACAACTTTGCGACAATCGTGGCGGCGGCAGGCGAAGGCAGACGCATTTACGACAACATCCGCAAATCCATCCAATTCTTGCTTGCGTCCAACCTCTCGGAAGTGCTGTCAATATTTATGGCAACCTTGCTCGGCTTTACCATATTCAAGCCGGCGCATCTTCTTTGGATAAACCTTATAACCGACTGTTTTCCCGCCCTCTCGCTGGGCATGGAGGCTCCTGAAAAGGACATTATGAGTCGTCCGCCAAGAAATTCCAAAGACGGCATTTTTGCAAACGGTATGGGCGTTGCAATCGCATATCAAGGCATATTCCTCACCGCAATAACTCTTGCGTCCTTCTATCTCGGGCGCGACGTTATAGCGCAAATGCCGCAACACGCCAACGCGGCATACTCCCCTGCGGACGTAGGCTCGTCAATGGCATTCCTCACACTCTCTATGGCGGAAATCTTCCATGCGTTCAATATGCGCTCGCTCCACGGCTCTATATTTGCCATAAAGAAACAAAACTGGTGGCTTTGGGGCGCAGGCGCGATATCGCTTGCTCTCACCACAATAGTTGTGGAAGTTCCCTTCCTCGCCAACGCGTTTGAACTTGCCGAACTCGACGCAATGGAATACGGCATCGCGCTTGCGCTTGCGGTTACCGTAATTCCGCTTGTTGAGCTTGTAAAAGTCATCGCGCGTGCAGTGAGAAAGAAAAAAGGTATACGCCTTGCCGCATAATCGCGCAATCGACAAACACTATCCGCCACCTTAGACAACAGGCGGCGGATTTTTTATGTCCTTTTTGATTTGGCAATTTGCAAATCAAAGCGGCACATTTTGCGCTTTGCGATACAAAAAACAGTTCCCAATTTGGCAAAACGGGTATATTATATTCATAATAAAACAAGTTATCTATGCAAAAAGGAGCGGATTATGGATAAATATGCAATCATAAACGCAAATATTATCACGGGAAAGCTCGATGAGGACGTCATCACGGGCAAGTCCGTCATAGTGGAAAACGGCAAGATTGCCGACATCACCGACGACAAGGCAAAACTCGCAGGGCTCAAAACCGTGGATTTGCAAGGCAAGTATCTCTTGCCGGGACTTATCAATATGCACGTACACCTCCCCGGAAGCGGCATGCCTCGCGACACCAAAAAACAAAATAAGGAAACCGTCCGCAAGCTTATGAGCCACAAGTTCACCAAGTATATCGTCTACAAAATGTGCGCCGCTTACGCAAAAACCGAACTTATGTCGGGCGTAACGACAATACGTACGGTGGGCGGTCTTGACGACATCGATTCCGCAATCAGGGATAACGGCGCGGCAGGCAAAATCAAGGCTCCCCGCATTCTCGCTTCCAATATGGCTGTATCCGTCAAAGACGGTCATATGGCAGGACTTCTCGCCTACGAGGCGAAAACCCCCGAGGACGGCGCGAGAATCGTTGACGAAATCGCAAAGACAAAACCCGACCTCATCAAACTCATGATAACGGGCGGAATCCTCGACGCAAAAGAAAAAGGCGAACCGGGCGTTCTGCGCATGTCTCCCGACATCGTCAAAGCATGTTGCGACGAGGCGCACAAACTCGGATTCAAGGTTGCTGCGCACGTAGAAAGTCCGCAAGGCGTAACCGTTGCGCTAGAAGGCGGCGTTGATACAATCGAACACGGCGGAAGAGTAACCGATCACGAAATCGAGCTTTTCAAAAAGAACGGCTCCGCGCATATCCTCACCATATCCCCCGTCATTCCGCTTTGTTTCTTCCCTCCCGAAAAATCCAGCGGAACGGAACTTCACCGCATCAACAGCGAAGTGGTATTTGAAGGTATGCTTCAATGCGCAAAGACCTGCCTTGACAACGGCATCCCCGTGGGGCTTGGCACAGACACCGCTTGCCCGTTCGTAACACATTACGATATGTGGCGCGAACTTATGTACTTCCATAAGTACCTCGGCGCAAGCAACGCTATGGCAATACACACCGCAACTATGGTCAATGCCCAAATAGCGCAAATAGACGATATCACGGGCAGCGTGGAAAAAGGCAAATCCGCAGACTTTATGGTGGTCGATGGCAATCCTCTTGAAAACCTCGAAAATTTGCGCAATCCCAAAATGGTCGTCCTCCGCGGCAAAATCGTCAAAAATCCCAAAGTCAAAAAATACGCTTATGTCGAAGAAGAACTCGACAAGCATATGTATTGATAAAATCCGTATTAAAGGCTCAAATCATCGCAGGAAAAGCGTCCTAAGGGGACGCTTTTTTATATGTTTTTTGCATGTTTTTAGCGCTTTTTCCGCACATTTTTGCACTGTGCGTGCCGTCTTTGTGCGATTTTTGAACACGGTTTATTTCTTTTTCTTTTTAAAAATCCTTGCCAATCTGAAAACGATACTGCCGTTCACTCTGTCGTTGCAAGGATAAAATTTGACATAAAACACGTGCCTGTTGCGCTTGTATTTTGCAAGTATCTCTTTTGCAAGTTGAATGTTGCGGTCTATAAGCGTCGTTGTCAACTCGCCGCCCTCGTGCCCCCAGAATATCCTGTATTCGTTAGCCAATTCTCTTATTCTTTGCGCACTTTCAATCCACTCTTCAACAGTCGAGGCGTGCGGCAAAAACAGCCAAAGCGACGGGCTCATATTGTCGCCCACAAATGCGATTTTTGTATTGTCGTCAATCAGCAAAATGCTTCCGAGCGTATGTCCTGTGGAATGAACGACTTTCACATCCCTTCCGCCGAGCGAAAAGACGTGCCCGTCCTCTATTCCTATAACGCGCGGACGTTTTTTGTATATAACGAGGTCTTTGGATTTTATGGATTTATCCGCTACGCCTTTGCTCGCCGCCAAAAACAACCTGCGCAACGTTTTGCCTATCTGAAAACGATAATTGCGCCCGGTATCGAGCGTATGCAGATATATCTCGTCAAACGCGCCGTCGCCGCCGACGTGGTCGACATGTCCGTGCGTGCCAACAACTATAAGCGGTTTGTCCGTGATATGTTCAACGCAACCTTTTATATCGCCGATTCCGAGTCCGCAATCGATAAGCAACGCCTTTTCCTGTCCAACAAGCAAATAGCAGTTGGCGATGCCGAAGTCGCTTATTTTATAGGTATCTTTTGCAATCTCTTGCACGGGATAGTCCATGCGCATAACTCTTTTTCCCATAATATTCTCCTACATTCAATATATCTCGAAATGCGCGATTTTTCAAGACGTAAATCAAAAAATATCCTCATTTTTACCAACGCCGAGGCATACCTTTATACGAGGTGAAGATATGGACAACAAAAAAGAAATCGTGGTGCTTACCGGCGGCGGACACAAAGGCTTAGTCAAGCTTCAAAGCGTGGTCGGCAAGACGGATTATATCAAAGGCAACTGCAATCTAGACTTCCGTCCGAGCAACGCAACGCTTTATATCGTGGGCGAGAATATCGCAAAAATCAAACTTAACGACACCAATACGGCGTTTGAAGTGCCGTTTTGTGCAAAAGACGATTATGGTTGCGTGGTCAGGTCAAGTTCGTTGACAATGTTCGGAGGCAATATATCCAAGAGCAAAGCGCTTGCAAAAATCGACGAAAGCAACAAGCGCGACACATTAAAAAAGAGCATAGACAAAGCAAAAGAGCGCACCGTTCAAGCATCCGAAAAGGAAGAACCTTCCCTCGACGACGTGCTTGTAATGAGCGAGTGGACAAAGTACGACGGCAACAACTTCTATTATGCAGTCAAACCGCAAATCGACGAAATGTTTGTGTGCTATCCGCGCGAGGACGCGCTTTGCGACGCCGTTCCCAATTCCGAATGGGTACACGTGGACGTAAAGGACGGCTACTACGTCGTGGGCGTGCTTTTCAACGAGGAGGAGCCGTCGTTTATATGCTACGGCGTGCCGTCGCCCTCGAAAGCCGAGCCGCCCAAAGAACTCAAGAACGCTTGCGTATGGCTCCCCGTGGGCGACGGCGGATACTGGATAATCTATCAATCCGCGCGCAACGGCGAAATCGTAAAATAGCAAATCTCAAACCCAAAGCCTCTTGAAACTGACATAAAAAGTGCGAAAAAAACACAAAAAAACACCATTTTTAACAAAAAAATTATATAAAAAGGCAGATAAAAAATTGATTTTATCTGCCTTTTTAGGTTGTTTTTTACAATCCTTGCTTGCTTTCGCAATCGTTTCAGATGAAGAGCAAAGACAAAGCGATGAGGAATTGCGCAAGATAATAGGTAACGTGATTGACTACTATCATAAGGCGAGATTCGGGATTGAGTGCGCCTTGTTTTTCATAATCGGCAGGCTTGCTGAAGTAGGCCATGGAAAGCACCATATCCGACACTACGAAGAGTATGGAGCCGACGAGCAACACGATTGAGGAAGTAGAAGCGTTTGCAGGTTTCACGTACATTGCGGACATCACGACAAACCAGCAGAGCAAGAACGCATAGATTATGCTGGGCACGAGGAATTTTCCAAACTGCATTTTGAGTGCGAATATGCACACGACGAACATAACCGCAACCACACCGAAGCACGTTCATTTCAGCACCCGGGAAACGAATTGCCATAGACGTGATATAAAGCACGTGCCCGATGCCGAATGCGAGCATACCGAAATACATCATGCTGTCTTTGTCCTTCCCTGCATTGGCGTATTCGCCTTCCAAGCCCTTGAAGTAAATCTTGAAATCAAGAGTGATATCCCCCACCATACCGAGCACGAGTCCCATCAAGACGAGCGCGCACGGCAAAGCAATCTTGCCAAGGTCGTTGGCAACGCCGTTTTCCACCATAGACGCAAGTCCCGTCGCGATGAAAAACAGCGATGTGACGGTCTTGAGAATTATAGCAAGCATAGACGATTTTTTATCTCTTGCAATCAAGAACAGCACGAGCATAACCATGCCCACTACAAACAAAAAATACGGTAACATAATTTCCCCCTCCGTTTTGGATTGTTTACGAAAATATTATAACCCTCAATCACAAAATATTCAATATGCGATTTGCGATTAATTAAATTGGCGCTATGCGATAGCCCAAATCCGTTCTATTGAAAAAGCAAGGCAATTTGCCTTGCTTTTTAACTTACAGCCTTCTTTGTCTTTCCATATGGTCGTAGTGCTTTTTCATTTTATTGTAAAACCAATAAATGAACTTCATGTCAAGGTTGAACCAATAAATCGTAAAGGTAACGAGGAAGAACAGCAACAGTAATCCTGCAATACTGCCTAGCACTATACCTGCGATTGCGCCTCCGCCGAGTGCGGACAATGCCGTTGATATCATATTTGCCTCCTTACGCCTTTGCCAAGCCCTTTTGTCTTGCGTATTCCGCCGCGCCGAGCGCACCCATAAGTTGCGGATCGGTCTTGAGCTCTATAACCTTGATTTTAAGCACTTGCTCTATTGCTTGTTTCAAGCCGTCGTTCTTTGCGCAGCCGCCCGTAAGCGTGATGCTATCCGTTGCGCCCGCTTTCTTTGCCATAACGAAACATCTCTTTGCAACGGACATCTCGATGCCTGCCGCGATTTCGTCCATAGGCTTGCCTTCGCCGACGAGCGAGATGACCTCTGACTCTGCAAAAACCGTGCATTGTGCGGAAATGGGGATAACGTTCTTTGCTTTGAGGGAGAGCTTGGAGAAGTCGCTGAGGGACATCTCGAAAGATCTTGCCATAGCCTCAAAGAATCTGCCCGTACCTGCCGCGCACTTGTCGTTCATTGCAAAGTTTTTGACAGTACCGTCCGTGTCGATTGCGATACCCTTGATGTCCTGTCCGCCGATATCGATGATTGCCTTGACGCTCGGATCCGTAACGTGTACGCCCATTGCGTGGCAAGAGATTTCGGATATGTTTTCGTCTGCAGTTGCAACCTTGTTACGGCCGTAACCCGTACCGACGAGGTATGTGAGGTTTTTAACGTCGCCCTTGAGTTCGGGAACGGCGTTAACTACTTCCGTCATGGCAGCCTCTGCAGAGAGCGCCGCGTTGATTTTGCTCTTGATGGTGGTATCTGCAACCATCTTTCCGTTTTCATCCAATATAACTGCTTTGGTGTAGGTTGATCCTACGTCGCATCCGCCAAAATATTTCATAATAGTGTCCTACCTTTTCAAATTTTAAATTACCACGCTAGTGAGTCGTCGAAGTCCAAGAGGCTTTCGTCGAGCGGTTTTTCTTGCAAAACCGTGGTCATATACTTGTTGACCTGCTCGCGCATATCGCGTCTGGATATCGTTCTGCTGTCCATAAGGTCTTGTTGCACCCAAATGAAGTTGTACCCTCTCTCGCGCGCTTGCTCGTCGAAGATACCCACGAGTCCGTCCATACCTTTGCATGAAATCTGGTCGTACATGATAATGGTATCGACGTTGTACTCTTCCGCAATGCGCCAGCACTCGTTGAGCACGTTGGCGTAACCGCCTTTGGTGTGAGTACGCATAGTTGCGCGTTGATAAGTCTTTGCAAGGTCTTGCAAAGCGTGCTCGTGCGTATCTGTGCGGAATTTGAGATAGGAAATCATAGTTTCCATATCCATAACCACGTTGATGCCCCAGCAGTTTTCAAGCCAGTTTGCAAAAGACGTATAATAGTTTGCAGGGCAACTCCACACGATTGCTCTATGACGCATTTCCTTGCTCGCGGGAGTTTTCTTCTCGTACGCTTTGAGCATAATCTTGTTGACTTTCTTATCGACTTTGAGGAATCTCTTGTCGAAACCGCCGGAAAGGTGATAGTAATAAAGTCTGTAAAGCCAGAACGTCGCGCCCGTCATTTGCGGATACTTGGTCTTGTTTACTTCCCACTTTTGCAATTCGAAATCGAGTTGCTTATTGTATCTTTCAAGAGCCTTGATAAATGCGTCCCAATCAAACTTTTCTCCCGTCTGATCTTCCACAAATTTTATCATTTCCTTGATTTCCTCGACGGCGTATTCCTGAACGTCCTCTCCCTTATATCTCAAAGGCACGTTGTACACGTGTGTGGGAAGTCTGAAATATCTGTCCTGAAAGGTTGTCGTCATAATCGAGCCGTCGCAAGGCATATTGCAAGTTATCATACACTTGCCGAGTTTGGGATAATCGTCCTCCACGCAAACGCCTGCCTCCGCACTCGGAAGCGGACATACGTCCGCAGGCACGCCAAAGCTCTCGATTGCGTCGAGATAAGGCGGTACTATGAGTTGGTCCACCATACTCGAAAGGAAGATAGGCATGGTTTGCATCGGGTACGCTTTGAGATTGGGGAATCCTGCAATAAACTCAACGGGAATAAGCTCGTCGATGCAGACGAGTTTTTTGCTCTTTTTGTTCTTTGGGAACATCTTTTCGTCCGCTTCGAACGCCGTGAGGATAAGCCCCGTTGCGTGCTTAACAATCATATTGAAATGGAGGTGCGTCATGAGAAGTTGCGGTCCGCGCAAGCCTTCGGTGTGGCGATCCACGAACGCAGGAGTGGAAAGATACGTCGCCATCCAACGATAGCGCCAAAGCCCTTTGACAACCGCAATCGGGTTTTTGAGAACCATTACTACCATGTCTTTCCAAGTTACAAGCCAACGCCAATAATCGACGAGAGTGTCCTTGAGACCACGCCATTCACGGTGTTTGAGCAAACCCGTTTTGTCCTCGTGAAGATTTTTGTAACCGCCGTATTTTTTCTTTGCCATAGGTCACTCCTTCGCCTTTTTGGCTTTTTGAATATGTTTGATTTCGAGGCTTTCGACAAACGCCTGGATACGAGTACGCAATTGTCCGGACGCATTAGCCGTATATTGACGGTCGATTGCAATGGACGGAATGCCGAATTCGTTGGTCATAATGTACGACGCGAGCGCGCGCTCGTAACCCCAGTATTCGCAGAACTTAAGTTGCTCGTATACAACGCCGTCCGCATGGAATTCATCCACGAGATGTTTTACAAACTGACGCCTGTCCTCAACCTTTTCGTGCTCCATATATCTCGGGCATTGGCAGGTTTTCATATAATGGCGGCAGATTTGCGTAAGCACGTCCTCGTCGTCGTTGAGAATAATCTCTTCTCTTCCGGGGAATGAGCCGAAACAATATCTGTCCGCGCACACAAACGCGCCGCTGTCCTCAAACAATTTGGTAAAATCGGGATCGTCCATCTCGCTGCCCACAAGCACCACTCTTGCCCTGTAGAATTTCTTTTGGTCAGGCTCGCGCGTCTTGAGTTCTTCCAAAGTTTCTTCGAGCTTATCAACAATGAGATATTTCGGGCAGCAGTAGCTCGCCACGCAAAGCACGTGGAATTCGTATCCCGTAATGCGCGGATTTTCTTCTTTCCTGAATTCTCCGATTTGCGTAATCGCTCTGCAAACTCTGTTGTGGAGTTCCACCGCCTTGCGCATAGCCTCGTCTGAGGTATCCACGCCATAGACGTCTTTGAGTTTGTCTAGCACTTTGAGGCGCATTTGATTGACGTAGCTGTCAAGGCAATGTTGATTGGTCTTGAACGGCATATCGAAAATGCTCACAAAGAACTTCTCGTTATCGACAAGTTGTAAGAGTTCGAAATGCTCTATTGTACGGTTCATCTCGCTGCACGTTTCGCCCGAGAACAAAGCCGACAAAAATCCGTAACCGCCCTCGATGCCTCTTTCAAGCAAAGCCTTGGCGTATCCGCAAATAAACGGACTCAAATAGTATGTTGCGATGTCCACCGATCCCGTGCGAGGCGCGCGAAGTCTTACACTTACGCAGTTGTCGAGATTGAGCAACACTTCGGGTACGTGATAGCAGGTGTAGCCGAGTGCAAGTTTGCCGTCCTCTTGAACCGCTTTTTTGACGAGCTCGTTGTTGGCTTCCGTCAAAAGGTTCTCGAAGTAAAGCAGATGCTTTAAGTCTCTCATATAATTCTCCTATATTAATCGGGCATAGCCCCTTGTGTTGCAGAACAGAAAGAAAAACAAAAATCGCACTTTTGCGTTTCTTCACCAAATAACGACACACATATACAAATATCGTTACTTTTGTATATATAGTAACATTAAAAAATATCCTTGTCCATATTCTATACGAAAATATTTGTATAAATATATCAATAAATAGACGGTTTTTATCGGTATCCGAAGCCGAAAGCGACGATTCTAATTAAATTTTATGAAAATATGAAAATAGTTTCACATTTTTGTTGACTAAACGCCGATTTTCCCATATAATCGTAATCGAACAAGGCAAAAGCCATAACATAGACCAACATCACCAAATCTCATCTCAAAAACGGTGATTTCTCCCAATTATCTTCTTTACAAAAAACAGACGCTCCGCAGATGCGGGGCGTCTGTTTTTGTTTAATATCTAATTAAAAATCAACCGCCTAAAAGGCTTTTTCCTACCGAAGTAATATGACTATCAATCTTCTCTTTTGGCATGTATAAATCTATATGTCCGCAATCTTCGCACGCATACGCATTAACCGTCTGTCTTACGTATCCTTCCGTTGCCAAAACCTGATTGTCAATGATTGATACTTCAACCATATTTTCACTACCGCAAACCGAACACTTCATATAAACCTCCCGATATTTTTATTAGATTTTGTACTCTCGTACAAATCAAGTATAACTCAAACGATAAGCGATTTCAAGACGGAAAATTACAAACAAAAAAGCGCGCTTTCGCACGCTCTTGTCCGTGGAATATTCCGCAATTATTAATTATTTATTATTAATTATTAATTCGCAATTACCTAAGTTCCGCCAATTCAAAAATCAATCTTTCCGTCTTTTCCCAGCCGAGGCACGGGTCGGTGATGGATTTGCCGTAAACTCCGCCGTCGGGAGATTGCGCGCCGTCCTCGATGTAGGACTCTATCATAAGACCTTTGACAAGCTTATATATATCCTTGTCGCAACGGGTGCTATGCATAATTTCCTTGGCGATACGTGGTTGTTCGTCGTATTTTTTGGCGGAATTGGAGTGGTTGGTGTCAACGATAACCGCAGGATTTGCAAGCCCCGCTTGTGCGTACATTTGGCAAAGCGTTTGCAAATCTTCGTAATGATAGTTGGGTATGGTCTGCCCGTACCTATCCACCGAGCCTCGCAAAATCGCGTGGGCAAGCGTGTTGCCTTTGCTGTTGACTTCCCACCCCGTATACACGAAAGTATGCGGGTGTTGCGCCGCGCGGATTGAATTCATCATAACTGCCAAATCACCGCTGGTCGGATTTTTCATACCCACCGGTATGTCAAGACCGCTTGCAGTAAGACGATGAAATTGGTTTTCCACCGACCTTGCGCCGACAGCGACGTAGGAAAGCACGTCGGACAAATAGAAGTGATTTTCGGGATACAACATTTCGTCCGCGCAAGAAAAGCCCGTCTCTTGAAGTGCTTTAATGTGCAGTTTGCGTATAGCAATTAAGCCTTTGAGCATATTCTCGCTCTCGTGCGGGTCGGGTTGATGAAGCATACCCTTGTACCCGTCTCCCGTCGTGCGCGGTTTGTTGGTGTAGATACGCGGAACGATGACGATTTTGTCCTTGACTTTCTCTTGCACGGTGCGAAGCCTGCCTATATAGTCGAGCACGGCGTCTTCTCTGTCCGCAGAGCACGGACCTATCACAAGCAAAAGTCTGTCGTCTTTGCCCTCAAATATGTTTTTGAGCGTTCTATCCGTCTCTTTTTTGAACTCGGCAAGCGTGTCGTCAATGGGATACATTGCCTTGATTTCTTGAAGTGTGGGAAGTTTCCTCTTAAATTCCAAATTCATTTCGTCTCCTGTGCGTCCTTGTCAAACGTCTTTCTGCGCTCCGTTGAGAGGCGCATCGTCTTGCGTATTTTTTCTCTGTCTTCCGATATTATTGCTTTTTTGAGGCTGTCAAACTGTTTTTCGAAAAGTTCCATTTGCACCACCAATTCGTCTTTGTTGGCAAGGAACAATTCGCTCCACATCTCGTCGTTGATTTTTGCGATTCTGGTCAAATCTCTGAAGGAGTCGCCTGTGTACTCGGCAAGGTGTTCATTGTCCTTACACACCATAAGCGAAACGGCGATACAGTGCGTCAGATGCGACAAAAAGCCAACTATCTCGTCATGCGCTTCGGGCGAAAGTTCGCTTATTCTTTCAAATCCGAGTTCTCGCCCCAACGCTTTGCATGCTTCGATATTTTCCTCGGTATTTTCGCTCGTGGGCGTAACGATATAGTTTGCGTCCTTAAAAATCTCAGAATTTGCGCCTTCTATGCCACTTGTTTCTCTTCCTGCCATGGGGTGCGCCCCCACAAATTCCACGTCCTTGCGCAAGATAGATTGCACTTTTTTTACAACGCTGCCCTTTACGCCCGTAACGTCCGTAATAAGCGCGCCGGTCTTGAAAAACGTCTGATATTTTTCAATCCATTGCACGAGCAAATGCGGATAAAGCGCAAACACTATCAAATCGAATTGCGACACGTATTCTTTGCTTACTTCCGTTTGCCCGCTCTTAATCCAACCTTTGGCAAGAGCATAGTCAATGGACGATTTCTTGATATCTATCGCGCCCGATTCATATCCTTTTGCGCTCAACGCCTCGGCGTAACTTCCGCCTATAAGTCCGAGACCGACTATCAAAATTTTTGTATTTTTATTCAATTTCATATCCAACACCCAGTTTTGCTATATCTTCAAAAAAGTTGGGATAACTCTTTTTCACTGCCTCTATTCCGTCAATCGTTCCGCCGACTTTGCTCAAAATCACGGCGTTTGCCATAACTATGCGGTGGTCGTTGTGTCCCGATATCGTCGCGTTCGGAGAATGCAAATCGCCGCCGTGCACAATCGCTTTATTTTCTTCGACGTCAGTTTGTATTCCGTACTTTGCAAGTTCCTCCGCCATTGCCGCGGCACGGTCGCTTTCCTTTATTTTAAGCCGTCTTGTGCCTATAAAAGTCGCGCCGTATTTCATTGCGCTCAATGCAAACAATACGGGTGCCAAATCCGGGCAATCTGACACGTCTATCACGGCATTTGGGCATTCTAACCGTTCAAAATATTCTTTACACACTTTATCGCCTTGCGCGCTGTTATCGTTCAAGCCGCCCACTTTCACGTCGCCGCCGATATGATTGAACGCAAGCAAAAACGCCGCGTTTGACCAATCGCCCTCAACGGCATAGTTTCCGCTCGTAAAGCGTTGACCGCCTTTTATAACAAAAACGTTATCGCCTGCTTTTTGGATATCAACGCCGCATTTTTTCATTACGTTTGCGGTGATATCTACGTATGCGCGCGACTCAAACGGCTCGACAACTTTAATCGTACTGCCCTTTTCAAGCAGCGACAGAGCGATAAGCAAGCCCGTGATATATTGGCTGCTTACATCCCCTCGCACGGTATAATTTCCGCTGCCGAGATGTCCGCAAACCGTGATTGTATCCGCCTCTTTTTGCACTTTTATGCCGTTTTGAGCAAACACCTCGTCATACACGCCTATACCTCTTTGTATAAGGCGAGGAGTGCCCTTGAACATGCAATTCTCCGCACCGAGCGCAAGCGCGACGGGCAAGAAAAAGCGCAACGTGCTTCCACTCTCGTTGCAATCGAATACGGCGTTTTCAAGCGGAGTTTCGTCGCAACCTTCTATATACGCAACGCCTCCGTCCACCCTTGCTTTTGCGCCGAGCGCACGCACGCACGACAAAGTGGCGAGCATATCCTCGCTTTGACTTATTCCGCTTATTACACTTTGTCCGCCCGATAGCGCGCAAGCAATGAGCAATCTGTGCGCCACGCTCTTTGACGACGGAGCGCAAATCTCGCCTCTCGCAACCGACGGGAAAAACGTCGCTTTCATACCTATTGCAACCTCTCTTTCAGGATATCCATCGCTTTGAGATATCCCTCGAAACCCAAACCTTGTATCGTGTCAATCGCAACCGCGCGCACGTAACTTATTTGTCTAAACGGCTCTCTCTTATCGATGTCGGAAATATGCACCTCGACGGTGGGAATATTCACGCCCTTAATCGCGTCTGCAATCGCAACGCTCGTGTGCGTGTATCCGGCAGGATTGAAAACGATTCCGTCAACCTTGTCAAAATACGCTCTTTGTATCTCGTCAATCAGCGCGCCTTCGTGATTGGATTGAAAAAACTCGACCTCAACGCCTATTTTATTTGCGTGTTCGCTCACAAGATTTTTCAAATCTTCATACGTACGATTGCCGTAAACATTCGGTTCCCTTATGCCGAGCATATTGATGTTCGGTCCGTTCAAAACAAGCAATTTCATATCTTCAACAATCCCCTTATCGAATTTATAGTATCTTGCACGCTCCCGTTTGAGTCTATACGCGCGTCTGCGCACTTGAGGTAAATAGGATAGCGTTTTCCATACAGATTTTTTATCGCCTCTGCGTTTTGGGCAAGCGGTCTGTCGCTTGTCGCCATCAGCTTATCGACGTTTCTGTCTAAAAACAGTATAATTCCGTTTCTCGCCAGTTTTTTTACGTTCTCGTCATTGAGCGGAACGCCGCCGCCCGTCGATACAATCACGCAAGAGCGGCTTGCAACGTCGCTCACTACTTCGCTTTCCAGTTTTCGGAAAGCGCCTTCACCGTCTTTTTCGAATATCTGAGATATCGAAACGCCGGCACGCTTTTGAACCTCGCAATCAGTGTCTATCGCCTCTCTGCCCGTAAGTTTCGCAAGCTCGTTTGCGATTGTGCTCTTTCCGCAAGAGGGCATTCCCACAAGCACGATATTGCGCTTTTGCGCCAGCACTTTTTCGTACACGTCGTCGATGACGTCCGCGTTAATTTCCTTGTTTTGGAACAATCCGCACGCATACACCGCCTGCGCCACGAGCATGTAAAGTCCGCCGCACGCCTTTATACCTTTGCGTTTCGCATCAATAACAAGCTCCGTGCAAAGCGGATGATATATTGCGTCAATCACCGCCTCTACGCACGGAAGTCTGCCGATATCGATTGGCTTTTCATTCTCGTGCGGATACATTCCCACAGGCGTCGCATTTACAATCACTTGTGCGTCCGAATGCTTCTCGTATGCGTCCGTATAACTCACCGCTCCGTCTTTTGCCGTCCTCGAAACTTTGATTACTTCGCTTGCCCCGAGGCTTCTCAGCACTTCGGTTGCGGTTTTCGACGTTCCGCCCGTACCGAGCACAAACGCCTTCTTTCCGCTTACGTCCATTCCGTTTTTGAGGATAAGCGCGCGCATTCCCGCAAAGTCCGTATTGTATCCAACAAGCCTTCCGCCCTCGTTGACGATTGTGTTCACCGCGCCGATTTTTTTCGCCTCGTCGCTTATCTCGTCAATAAGCGGCATGACTGTTTGTTTGTAGGGTATCGTAACGTTTATTCCGTCAAAATCCCTACTTCTCAGATACGGCGCGACCTCGCTCTCGTCGAGCTCGACAAGGTCGTACGAGTACGGCGCGATAAGCGCGTGTATTTCTTTGGAATAACTGTGTCCCAAAGGCTTGCCGATAAGTGCGCATTTCATTGTTTTATACCTTTAGCAAACACGTCCGTGCCGTATCTTTGCGCAAGCATATCGCACACGCAAAGCGCGCTCACCGCGTCGATTACGTGGCAAACTCTGCGCACGATTGCAGGATCGTGTCTACCGTTTATTTGAAGTTCTATGTTCTTTCCGTTTGCAAAATCCACTGTGTTTTGCGCCTTAAAAACAGACGGAGTTGGCTTAATTGCGCAGTTGAAAAGTATTGGCATACCGTTGGTTATACCGCCGTTTATACCGCCGTTGTTGTTGGTGGCGGTAACGACTTTTCCATTCTCATAACGCATCGAGTCGTTTGCCTCGCTACCGCGCATTCCGCTCATCTCGAATCCTTTTCCAAACTCGATTCCCTTTATGCCGCCTATCGCAAACATCGCATGCGCAAGCACGCTTTCCACAGTGTCGAAGTACGGTTCTCCAACGCCCGAGGGCATACCGACGATTGCGGT
>SAMEA104315437__coassemble_430_pt1 | contig 21225 bp, 17 predicted proteins | sample SAMEA104315437__metabat2_low_PE_024 | metagenome-assembled genome bin SAMEA104315437 (sample SAMEA104315437) | gut metagenome | biome: Monkey gut; feature: monkey-associated habitat; material: faeces | place: China | collected 2013 | reverse complement strand
CGAAAACCGCCTCGAGAAGAGCAAATTCGTTCCGTTCTCCAAGTTCCCGATTATCGAACGCGACCTTGCGGTTGTCGTTGACGACAGTGTGCTTGCAGGCGATATGACGGATGCTGTTCTCGGCGCAAAAATCAAGTATCTGACTGGCGCAAAAGTGTTCGATACCTATAAGAGCGAGCAAATCGGTCAAGGCAAGAAGAGCGTTGCTATGAGCTTTGCGTTCTCATCGCTCGAGCGCACGCTCACCGACGACGAAATTGCAACTGAAATGGCAAAAATCCTTTCTGTGCTCAAACGCAAAGTCGGCGCAAAAATAAGATAAAAAATCACAACTTTAAGGGCAAAAATATATGTTTGACGCAAAAAGTCTGAATACTCTCGAATATCCGCAGATACTTGCCAGATTGAGCGATTTCGCTCAGTCGGCAGGCGGTAAGAAAAAAGCGAAAAGCCTTGTTCCGTTCGAGACAATAGGTGAGGCAGACGACGCACTCGACGAAACGGCGGAAGCGGATAAAGTGTTGTTTGAATACTCGCTTTCTCCCAATTTTGCCGTTGACGACGTTGCGGATATTCTGATTAAAGCAAAGAAGGGCGCCGTGCTCTCAATTGCAGATATTCTAAAAGTCGGAAGGTCGCTACGCGTCGCACACAAAATCAAAAGAACGCTATTAAACGTCAAGGATTGCCCGATATTGTACGATATCGCAAGCAGACTTTATGAAAACGAGCCGCTTGAAAAGAGCATTTTCGAGGACTTTTTGAGCGAAACGGAAGTTGCCGACAACGCCACTGCGGAGCTTAGACAGATTCGCATACGCATACGCAAACTCAACGATAACGTTCGTTCCAAGTTGCAACTTTTCATTACGTCGCCGCAGTACAGCAAGTATCTGCAAGACAGCATAGTTACAATGCGAGGGGACAGATACGTTATTCCGCTGAAAAGCGACTTCAAAGGCTCTATACCCGGGCTTGTGCATGATCAGTCCGCATCCGGATCCACGCTTTTCGTAGAGCCTATGCAGGTTGTTGAACTCAACAACGAACTCAAGGTGGAACTTGTCAACGAGCAACTTGAAATCGAGCGTATACTTCGCAATTTCTCATCGACGATTATGGGAAGTGCCGACAAAATTTCGTGGTCGTATCAAAATATTGTCGATCTCGATATGATTTTTGCAAAGGCGCAACTTGCAAGGGAGTATAAAGCCGTCAGACCTACGCTCAACAACGAAGGATACGTTCGCATCAGAGCAGGCAGACATCCGCTTATAGATCAGCACAAAGTCGTTCCCGTGTCTTTGCAACTTGAAAAAGACGATAAAATGTTGCTCATAACCGGTCCGAATACAGGCGGAAAAACCGTTACTCTCAAACTTGTCGGTCTATTTACAATTATGGCGATGAGCGGGCTTTACGTACCGGCAAAACAAGCGGATATTTCCATATTCGACGGCGTTTACAGCGATATCGGCGACGAACAGAGCATTCAACAGAGTTTGTCCACGTTCTCGTCGCATATCAAAAATACAATCGGCATTCTTGATATCATAACGCCAAAATCACTTGTGCTTTTCGACGAACTCGGCGCAGGCACGGACCCCGGCGAGGGCGCGGCACTTGCTGTGAGTATTGCGGAATATTTGCTTAAAGTCGGGTGCAAATCGCTTATCACGTCGCACTTTAACGACCTCAAAGAATTCGCGCTCGTTACCAAAGGCGTGGTTGCCGCTTCTATGGAATTCAATTCCGAAACGTTTTCGCCGACATACAAACTGGTTATGGGAGCAATCGGAGCGTCCAATGCTTTGGCTATTGCGCAAAAACTCGGCTTAAAAGAGGATATTATCAACAGCGCAAAAGGCAAAATATCCGCCGAAAAACGCCAATTCGACAATGTTTTGACAGCGGCAGAGCAGACTCGTATGAAAGCGGCGGAGCTCGTAAACGAAGCGTCGATTGACAGAGAAAACGCCGCAAAAGCCCTCAAAGACGCACAAATCGAGAAGAAACGCATCGAGGAAAAGCGCGAAAAGCTTGACGAAAGCATACGCAAGGAAACCAAACGCCTCATAGAAAACAGCGTGGAAGAAGCAAACGAAGTGCTTGACAAAATCAAGGAGATTCTCAATAAACCGCAAATCGAGGACAAAGATTTGTTTGAAGCAAGAAAGCTTCGCAAGCAACTGGAAACTATGTCTGCCGACTATGAAAAAGAAGCGGTTGTCGAGGATGTTCCCGATGACAGTCCTCTCAAAATCGGCGATAGCGTGTTTGTAAAATCCTTGCAAAAGAAAGGCAAACTCGTTGCAATCAATCAGCGCGGCGAGGCGCAGGTGTCATTTGGAAAACTCACGACAAAAGTCAAGAAAGACGACTACTACAAGGTGAAATAATGGTTGACAATTATTCGCAATCGGTTGAAATCGACGTAACGCGTCGCTCAAAACGTATGCAATGGACAGGAATGTTCCTTGTGCTGTTTTCTTTCGGGTTTGTTGTTGCGGCAATATTCTACAACTGGCTGTTTATGATTGGTTTTGTCGTCTTTTTTGCGGCAGGAATAGTGTTTATTCATATTTACAACCAAACCGCCAAAGAGTATGTATACGAAGTGAGTCCGACTCGCCTCGTTATCGTCAAAAAGGACGTTGTAAACAAGCAAACCGTCGTGTTGTCGCTTTTGTTTAAAGACGTAACAGGTTTTGGGATTATGACCGACATTTATCATGATAAAGTTGAAGGCGAGGACGCAATTTGCGCCAACGAACACCATGACAGTATCGATTATAGCAAAACTTTCGATATCCTGCTTTGCAACAAGGCGTACGATATGGGAGTGTATCAAATTGTGTTTATGCCAAAAGATACCGGCATAAGTCAAAAAGTGCTTTTTGCGCCCGACGAGTATATGGTTGCTCTGATAAACGAGAATATAACGAATGCAAAATTGCAAACCGAAGAATAATACAATTGAGGAAATAACCGAATTATACGATTAGATAGCCGAAAAATGGAAAAATTGATTTATCTTGACAACGCAGCGACGACGAAAATATATCCTCAAACCGCCTCTATGATTATGAAAGAAAGCATAGACGATTTTTTCAATCCGTCAGCGCTATATAAACCGTCCGTGCAACTATCGGTAAAAATTAAAAACGCAAGAGAAAGCGTAAAAAATGCGCTTCATGCGCCCGACGGCGAATTGTATTTTACCTCCGGGGGAACGGAATCTGACAATACCGCGCTATTTTGCACAAGGAAAGCAAAGGGCAGCAGGGTGATTGTCGGGCTTGGCGAGCATGACGCTATTATAAATGGCGCAAATCAGCTTGCAGCGCAAGGTTTTGACGTTGTATTTGCTCCAATCAGGACAGACGGCTCCGTCGACGTTGACGAATTCAAAAAGCTTCTCAACGAAAACGTGTCGCTTGTATCCATTATGCACGTAAGCAACGAAACAGGCGCTGTCAACGATATCGCAAGGCTTGTAAAACTTACAAAAAAAGTCGCTCCGAATGCGATATTCCATAGCGACGGCGTACAGGCTTTTGGAAAAATCAAAGTTAATTTGCGTGCGCTGGACGCCGATTTGTATTCGATATCATCACACAAAATTCACGGACCAAAAGGTATAGGCGCTCTGTTTGTCAAAAAAGGCACGTCTATCAAACCGCTTTTGTACGGCGGAGGACAGGAAAAAGGTTTCCGCTCGGGAACGGAGAATGCGCCGAATATTTTGGGTTTTGCGGACGCTACTGAGCGTTGTATGACTTCTTTTTCGGACGATATCGCAAAAAAAGCCGCATTCAAAGATGCTTTGCTTGGCAAACTTCAATCCGAAATCGACGATATAACGGTTATTTCTCCGAGTGATAATTGCGCTCCGAACATTCTTACCGTTGCGTTCAAAAACGTGCGAGGGGAAGTCCTGTTGCACGATATCGAGGACAAAGGAATATTGGTCGGAATAGGCTCGGCTTGCTCGTCGCATCACGAGAGCAGGTTTAAGTCTTTGCTCGGACTTGACGAGAGCCATAAGGACGGAATCATCCGTTTCAGCACTTCATACGAAAACGATATAGACGATGTGGATTATATTGTGTCAACAATCAAATCCAGCCTCGCAAAACTTACAAATTACACAAGAATATAAGGATAGATTATGGATAAAGTTGTAATAATCCGCTACGGCGAAATTTTTTTAAAAGGCAAAAATCGCGACTATTTCGAGAGTTTGCTCATAAAAAATATCAAGCATGCGCTTTATGGCATTCAATGCGATTTTACTCGCTCGCAAGGCAGATATTTTGTCGAGAACTATGATTTGGATGACGAGGACGAGATTGTCGATCGTCTGAAAAAAGTGTTCGGCATTTACTCTTTGTCAGTTGCGTACAAGGTTGAAACCAAAGCCGATCAGGGCTTTTGCGATATAAAAGAGTGTCTGAAAAACGTTGCGGTAAGAGCGGAAGAAGATTGCGTGCTTAAAAACGCAAAATTTCGCGTAACGGTAAAACGCGCCGACAAACGCATACCGAAAGCCTCCTATGAAATCGCAGCGGAACTTGGCGGAGTGGTGCTTGCAAACACACACTTCAAAGTGGATTTGACCGCATTCGACTATGATTTTATGGTGGATATAAGAGAAAACGGCTATTCGTTTGTGTTCAGCGACGTAATTAGCGGCGCAGGCGGACTTCCGGTGGGATGCTCGAGCAAAGGTCTTATGCTGCTTTCGGGCGGTATCGATTCGCCTGTTGCTGCTTACATGATGGCAAAAAGAGGAATGAAACTTTGCGCAATTCATTTCTGCTCGCCGCCTTATACGTCGGAAAGAGCGAAGGAAAAAGTCATCGAACTACGCAACATCGTCAGCAAATATGCAACCGATATCAAGCTCTATATCGTTCCGTTTACCGAAATTCAAATGGAAATACACAGGGTTTGCCCGTCGGAGTTTATGATTACGATTATGCGCAGATTTATGATGCGTATCGCTACAATAGTCGCAAACAACACGGAATGCAAGGCAATAATCACAGGCGAAAGCCTTGGACAAGTCGCCTCACAAACGGTTGAAAGCATGACGTCCACGGAAGATTGCGCAGGGCTTCCCATTTTCCGACCGCTTGTCGCGTTCGATAAAGAAGAAACTATGGCGCTTGCAAGAAAAATCGGCACGTACGAAACGTCGATCGAACCGTTTGAAGATTGCTGCACGATATTCTTGCCTAAAAATCCTGCAATACATCCAAAACTCGACAGAGTAAGAGAGGCAGAGAGGGCGATGGATATCGACGCGCTCGTCAAAAAAGCGGTAGAAGGCATCGAAGTGGTCTAAAAGAGAAATCGATTCTACTATCAATAGTCTTGACTGCTATTATTCTTCTTTGTCCTCATCATCGGCGTAATCTTTGTAATTTGGGGCATAGTCCTTATTATCGACGTTTGATATATCGTCGTTTATGTCGGAATCGGAATACGATTTATCGTCGTTTTCATGAGAATTGTCGAGAATATTGTTATTATTATCAAAACCGTTATCGAACAGGTCGTCAACATAGACAAGTTTTGTTGACGACTTTTTAATATCGGAATTTGAGGAGATTTCGCACTCGACAGTGTATTTTACAATGTCGAAAAATGCAAGCGGAGTGTCGTAAATCGTCATTTGCTCGCCGTTGCCTTGAATGATGCAAACGAGATTGTTTCCGTAAAAATCATTTCGATATATTTTATAGGTGTAAATATCTTGAGTGTCGAGGGTGATTTGCACTCTGTTTGCGTTTGCGCAAAGATTGAATTCAAAGTCATCTATCTCATCGAAACAGCGCGACGTTTCAATTGTAGCGCCGATAGGGAATATCTCATTTTTTCTGTATTCTATCGGGGTATTTTGACTCGCAAGCATAACTTGTTTATATTTTTTGCTTGCGTACAAATCGACATCTTTCCATTCGATTTCGTCGCCATATGATATCGCCGTTGGTTGCGCCTGCATTTTGTCTAAACTTTGCCATATTGTCTTATTGTTCATAGTGGGATAGCCACCGCCTTTTTCACTTGTTCCGTTGTCCGAGCCGTGCCAGACGCAAACGGTATAATTGTCGTTATATCCTATACACCATGCGTCGCTGTTTTTGCCGTCGGCACGTTCGGCAGTTCCGGTTTTTGCGGCGACTTCAAAAGGCAGAGCGGAAAGCGTGCGTGCAGTTCCGTCTTTAACCGTATCGGAAAGCGCGCTTGTAATTATGTTTGCGGTTGAAGGTTTTATTACGTTTCTACTTAGGGTTTGACTTCCAACATACAATTTGTTGCCGTTTGAAACAACGTATTTGACAAAAGAATTTGGTTTGTATACGCCACTGTTTGCAAGAGCAGTGTAGGCGGAACATAAATCGATTGGCGATACGCCTTTTGACGTTGCGCCGAGCGCAAGCGCATAATTTTGGTCAAAGTATTCTAGATTTATGCCAAAATTAGAAATGTATTGTGTGCTTTTGGACAATCCGACATAACTTAGCGTCTTAACGGCAACACTGTTCATCGATTTTTTGATTGCCTCTCTTACGGTTGTTTCGCCATAATATTTGTCGCCGAAGTTTGCAGGCGAATAACCTCCGAAGTCGATTTTCTCGTCTATAACGGGAGTTGCGAGCGAAACTAAATTCATATCGATAGCAGGAGCGTACACGGCAATGGGTTTCATAACGGAGCCCGGTTGCCTTTTTATATCGTAACCGAGCGAGGAATAACACGCAATAACGGCATTTTGCGTGTTATCGACAACAATTTGTACGCTTTGCACGTCGTCGCCCTCAAATAACCCGGAATTATTGGCGTTGTCATACAATTCTTTTTGCAATGACACGTCGAGATTTGTGTATATTTCGTAACCTGAATTGTTGAGTTGATATTTTGTGATATCGAGCATTGAGCATACTTCGTCGGTTGCCTTTTTGATATAATAATCGCAGTACTGCTTTTGAGATTTGTTTATTTTTCCCTCTTTTGCCTTGACAAGAGGTGCATTCATAGCTAAATCCTTGCTTTCTTGCGAAATATAGCCCTCTTTTTGCATAACGGACAGCACGAGATTGCGACGTGAAACACAATCTTCCGCTTTGGCAAAAGGCGAGTATTTGCGCGGATTTTTTACGATTCCTGCTAACGTTGCGCACTCTTCGAGCGTTAAATCGGATATTTCCTTGTCGAAATAGAGTCTTGAGGCTTGTTTTACTCCGTATGCGCCGTTGCCGAAGTATATTACGCTCAAATACATTGCCAAAATTTCGTCTTTTGTGTATTCTTTTTCGAGTTTTCGTGCTATTGCGATTTCTTTGAGTTTTCTCTCAATTGTTCGCTCATTGCTTAGATGGGTATTTTTGACTAGCTGCTGCGTTATAGTCGACGCACCTTCTTTGACGGAATGAGATTTGATATTGCTTATAATTGCGCCGCCTATACGAATAGGATCGTATCCTTTGTGAGAATAAAAACGCTTGTCCTCAAGCGCAATAAATGCGTTTTTGAGGTTGTCGGGAATTTGCTCGGGAAGAACATAATCATCGGTTAGATATTCGATTTTTTCGCCGTTTATATCATAAAATACGGGTTTGGCGCTTGCGGTGGGCAACAGGGTTTTATCGAGGGTTACGCCGTTTGCCCATATGGCAAAACCTACCGCCGCTATCGACGTGCAAACGATTGGCAAAAGCGCCAACACAAGAACTGTCGTGAGGATGATTTTTTTCTTGCGAGCGCGTTTTTGTTCCTTGTTCAAAAGATTTTTGATTTTTGGCTGTTTTTTCATTAAAATTATTATTGTTTTATGCGCCGATTTTATGTATAATAGTTTTTTGAAGAAATAATGCGCTTGCGCGCGCACGCAATATGCGTGTCTGCAAAGGAAGAAATATGTTTTACAAGATAAACACTTACGGCTGTCAAATGAACGTTCACGAAAGTGAAAAAATCGCGGGAATACTCGAGGATATGGGATATTCCGATTGCCCCGAAAACGGCAATCCGGACGTCATAGTATTCAACACCTGCTGTATCCGCGACACAGCCGAGAGAAGAGCGCTCGGAAATATCGGCGTAACCAAAGCCGAGAAAAAACGCAACCCCAATCTTATTCTGGCGGTTGTGGGCTGCATGCCACAACAAGACGGAGTTGCCGAAAGCCTGAAGGAGAAATATCCTTACGTGGATATCGTGCTAGGCACCAGAAATATAGCAGAGCTTAAAGACGAAATAGAAAAAGTGCTCGCTTCACGCGCTCGCATTAAGAAGAGGGGCGACAAAAAATATCGCTGTTTCGATACCGAGCAACCTCAAAATTATCTCGAAATAGACGAAAAAACGCCGCAAACGAGGACAAGTTTTCCAAACGCATGGATAAATATAATTTACGGCTGCAACAATTTCTGCACATATTGCATTGTTCCGTACGTCAGAGGGAGAGAAATTTCTCGCGATATGAACAGCGTTCTCGATGAAGTGAAAAAGTGCGTCGAAGAGGGCTACAAAGAGATAACGTTGCTTGGTCAAAACGTCAATTCCTATGGCAACGACGTTGATGATCCGAACGTGAATTTTGCCAATTTGCTTAGAGAAATCGATAAAATCGAGGGCAAATTCCGCGTCCGTTTTATGACGTCGCATCCAAAGGATCTCAATGACGATATCATTGACGCAATGACACATTCAAGCAAGATTTGTAACAATCTGCATCTTCCCATTCAAGCAGGCTCGGACAAAGTGCTTGCAAATATGAACAGGCGCTACGACAGCGCAAAGTATCTCCAAACAATCGAGAAATTGCGCAAAGCAATGCCGAATATCGGAATAACGACCGATATTATGGTAGGTTTCCCGACAGAGACGGAAGAGGACTTTCAAAAAACGCTCGAAATCGTGGAAAAAGTGCGCTATTCCAACGCATTTACGTTTATCTACTCGCCAAGAAAAGGCACGCCGGCTGCGAAAATGGAGCAGATTCCGTACGCAGTTAAGCAAGAGCGCATTTCAAGACTTATCAAACTTCAAAACAAGATAACCAAGGAAATATCGGACACTTACGTTGGCGGTGTTTTCGAGGTTCTATGCGAGGATATTGCGCCAAAATACGACGGTATGGTGTGCGGCAGAACGGAAAGCGGCAGGCTTGTAACGTTTGAGGGAACAAGCGATGATATCGGAAAATTCTTCAATATCAAAATTTCGCAATCCAAGTCCGCTTCGCTTTTCGGACACAAGGAGGGCTAAGGTATGGAAATCGATCGCAACAAACTTACTCCTATGATGAAAAAATATTTTCTCATCAAAGACAACTATCCGGATTGCTTGCTGTTTTTCAGGCTCGGCGACTTCTACGAGATGTTTTTTGACGACGCGGTAACCGCCTCCAGAGTGCTCGATTTGACGCTTACGGGCAGAGATTGCGGTTTGGGCGAGAGAGCTCCTATGTGCGGAGTGCCGTATCACGCCGTTGATAACTATATCAGAAAACTTATCGAAAACGGCTATAGAGTTGCGAGCAATTGAGCGATCCTGCAAACACTGCAAAGGGCGAACTTGTCGAGAGAGACGTCGTGCGCGTGGTATCCAGCGGAACGGTTATGGAAGAGGACATTCTCGACGAGAGGTCGTCCAACTATCTTTGTTCCGTTTTTACCTGCGCCAACGCATTCGGCATCGCATGGACGGATATATCCACGGGTGAATTCTGCGTGTACGAGTATCAAGGCGACAATTATCTTGACAAACTGTCATATCTTTTGGGAAGTATTGCGCCTAGCGAAATCATTTGCAACGAGGATTTTCTTGCAAAATATCAGAAAATCGCGTTCTTCAAAACAAGCGAAAAGAGAGCTCGCTGCTATCACGATTTTGCGTACGGCTTGAGCGTGGCGACAAAGAAGATTCTCACGACTTTCAACGTGCAGTCGCTATCGGTATTCGAGATTGAGAATCACCCCTTTGCGGTAAGCGCGACAGGCGGACTTTTGGAATATCTGGCGCAAACGCAAAAACGCTCGCTTGCTCAGCTCAACAAAATCGTGTTCTTACACGACAAGTCCTTTATGATGCTTGACAATTCCACTCGCAGGAATTTGGAATTGACGGAGCGTGCTCGCGACGGCAGACGACAAGGTTCGCTTTTGAGCGTGCTCGACAAAACGTATACGGCTATGGGCGCGCGCAACATGAAGAGATGGATAGAACAGCCGCTTCAGGATTCTGTGGTTATAAACGCAAGATTGGACGCGGTGGAAGATTTGATTTCTTCCAAAGCCGTGCGTGAAAGATTGGGAGCGTCGCTCGAGCAAGCCAGAGATCTCGAAAGGCTCAACGGCAGACTTGCGTACGGTAACTCCACGCCAAAAGATTTGCTTGCTATCGGCGATACTTTGGAAGTGCTGCCGCAAATCAAACTTGCGCTCAAAGAGATGTCCGCAAGTATGCTCAAAAAGGTGAACAGCGAGCTCAATCCGCTGAAATCCGTATGCGAAACGCTACAAAGCGCGCTCGACAGAAACGGCGTAAGCAGCTACAAAAACGGCGGATTTATCAAAACGGGCTATGACGAAACTCTTGACGAAATGCGTTCAATCAAGACTTCCGCTCGCGAATGGCTTTCAAATCTTGAGGCGAGGGAGAGGGACGAAACGGGTATCCGCACGCTCAAAGTGGGCTATAACAAAGTTTTCGGATACTATATCGAAGTATCCAAATCGTTTGTCGATAAAGTTCCGTATCGCTACGAACGCAAGCAAACGCTTGTCAACGGTGAGCGATATATCACGGCAGAACTCAAAGAACTAGAGGAGAAAATTCTGTCCGCAGAGGCGAACGTGCAAATGCTCGAGGACAAGATTTTCAGCGAACTCAAAACTTTATGCATAGAGAATTTTGCGGCGCTCCAAACCGACGCTCAGGCATTGAGCACGCTCGATTGCCTTTTGTCTTTTGCCAACGTGTCCGTCGCAAACAGATATGTAAAGCCGCTCATCAATAAAAAAGTGAAGAGCATAAACATTCAAGACGGCAGACATCCCGTTGTCGAAACGCTGCTCGACAAGGGCGCATACGTGCCCAACGATACGTTGCTCGACGACGGCGAAAACAGGACGATGATTATCACCGGACCGAATATGGCGGGCAAAAGCACGTATATGCGACAGGTTGCAATTATCGCCTTGATGGCGCACATAGGATGTTTTGTTCCTGCAAAATCTGCGGAAATTTCGCTTACCGACCGCATTTTTACAAGAATCGGCGCAAGCGACGATTTGAGCGGCGGTCAAAGTACGTTTATGGTGGAAATGATAGAAGTCGCAACCATTCTCAACTATGCAACGTCGTCAAGCCTTCTTGTCCTTGACGAGATTGGCAGGGGAACTTCCACTTTCGACGGTCTTTCCATTGCTTGGGCGGTGCTCGAATACATAACAAAGAACATAAAAGCCAAGACGCTTTTTGCAACGCACTTCCATGAACTTACCGAGCTTGAGGATCTCGAGGGCGTGAAGAATTACAGGGTGCTCGTATCGCAAGTAAACGACACGATTGTGTTCTTGCACAAGATTGTAAGGGGCGGAGCATCGCAAAGTTTCGGTATAGAAGTCGCGTCGCTCGCCGGCGTTTCGAAACCCGTAATAGATCACGCAAAAAGCATTATGCGCTCGCTTGAAGAGGACTCCAAAAACCGCGATACCAACGAGATGTTGCTTTCTTCCGCAAAGAAGAACGTAACCGCGCAAGTCAGTTTCTTTGACGGTGGAGAAAGCAAAATCGAAAAGCAAATCCGCGATACGGACGTTGATAATCTCACGCCGCTGCAGGCACTCACAATTTTGAGCGACCTCAAAAAACAACTTGAAGAATAAAACTTGCAATCTATGATTGCGGAGAAGATATGAGCAAAATAAACATTCTCGATTCAAACGTTTTCAATATGATATCGGCAGGCGAGGTGGTCGAAAGACCGTCGTCAGTCGTCAAAGAACTCGTTGAAAACTCAATAGACGCTGGCGCAACCTGCGTTGACGTGTACGTTGAAGAGGGCGGACTTGACAAAATTCAAGTCAGCGACAACGGTATAGGCATCGAAAAAGAGGACTTGCGGAGCGCCTTTTTGCCGCATGCAACAAGCAAACTTTCAAAAATTACAGATCTTGACAGCCTCTCGACGCTCGGTTTCAGAGGCGAAGCGCTTGCAAGTATCGCGTCGGTAAGCAACGTTACACTGATTACGGCAAGCAAAGCGCAAAAAACATCGTCCAAGATTTCTTTAAGCGGCGGAATCGTGGTTTTTGAAGGCGAAAGCAACAGGGCGGAAGGCACTCTTATCAGCGTTGAAAACCTGTTTTTCAATACGCCTGCTCGACTCAAATTCTTAAAAAAAGCCACTAGCGAGTTGCACTATATTCAAGATACGATGAAGGCTTTGATTCTTGCAAATCCGCATATCTCAATCACTTTGTCCAACGAAGACGGCGTGATTTTATCAAACGACGGCGGAAGTTTACAAGACGCCATTTATTCGATATACGGCGCAAAAGTTGCGGATAATCTGCTCCCGATTGCCGAAAACGAAAGAGGAAATATCCGCGTAAACGGCTACACGTCAAAAGTGGATTACACCAAGCCCAATCGCACCTATCAGTCGATTATCGTCAACGGCAGAGCAGTGCAAGACGCTACAATTCAGACTGCCGTCGAGCGCGCGTATGCTCAATACCTTATGAAACGCACGTATCCGATGTTCATTTTGGATGTTTTGATGCCCTTTGAGGATGTAGACGTCAACGTTCATCCGTCCAAAACGGAAGTGCGTTTCAGAGATAAGCAGGCTGTATTCGGCGCTGTATATCACGCTATAGAAGATACGATTGCACAAAGCATGCGCAATACGGCTTTTGGTTTCGACATTGAGCAAAATGGCAGTGAATTGAGTAAAAACAACACTGTTTTGCCTCAAAATCCGAACAACGTTTCGCCTGTTTTTGAAGAAAAAACAAAACATGAGTATGTCCAAACGCATATCGATACAACCAAGCTTTTCAGCGGAAAAACTCAGCCAAAGAATTATATCGGTATAGATTTGTACGATACAAAACCAATCTTCAAATCCACACTCGGCGATGGCGTCATTAATTATTACGACAATAATTTTACGAATAGTTGTAAAAATGATAACGATGACAAAAATCAATCGTTTTCAGTCGATAAGTATTCCAAAAAAATTGATAATTTAGAATACAATTGCGATATCGATGGCGATACAGCGATATTTGACGGTAAAATAGTGGGGCAAATTTTTGATACGTACATAATTTGCGAACGTGGCGATTTGGTATATATTATTGACCAACACGCAGCGCATGAACGCATTTTGTACGATAATATCCTCAAAAAGTTCAACGCCGAATACTCACAACCGCTTTTGATTCCGTACAAACTTTCTCTGACAGGCGAAGAAGAAGAATATCTTGACAAAATCGTGCCAAATCTGGTTAGACTCGGATTTGAAGTCGAGCAAAACGGTTCGACATATCTCGTCAAAGCCGTTCCGGAACCTGTATCGAAAATCAATTTCGGCAAATTCTTCTCGGATTTATTTGCAAATATGCTCAATGAAAACGAACTTACGCTTGAAAATTTGCTAAAAGACAAGCTTTGTCAACAAGCTTGCAAAGCGGCAATTAAAGGCGGCGAATCGTTGTCTAGAGCGCAAATCGAGCGAGTTATCAAAAATTACGTGGACGAAAACGGCAATTTACCCACAAAATGTCCGCATGGTCGTCCGGCAGTCGTTGCTTTCAGCGCACGCGACGTCGAAAAATTGTTCAAGCGCATCGTATAATTATATATGGATAATAATACACAAATAAATACCATAATATATCCGCCTGTATATATCGCAGGTCCAACCGCATCCGGGAAAAGCGCGCTTGCAGTAAAACTTGCGCGCAGAATCGACAGCGTGATTATTTCTGCGGACAGTATGCAGATTTATCGAGGTCTTGATATCGGAACGGCAAAGGAAAGCAAACAAATTCGCAACGAGATTCCGCATAAACTCATCGATGTCGTAAACGCAAATGAAGAATTTTCCGTCGCCGAGTTTGCTCAAATGGCAAAATCCGAAATCAAAAACGCGCAAAATAGCGGCAAATTGCCGATTGTCGTAGGCGGCACGGGATTATATTTTGAATCGTTGCTTTATCCTATGAGTTTTGCAAATACAATCAAAAATACCGAATTGCGTGGTCAATTGCAAGCCGAACTTGAGAATGTCGGAGCCGAGGCCATGCACGACAAACTGCGCTCGCTCGATGAACAAACAGCGCAAAGATTGCACGTCAACGATACCAAAAGGGTTATTCGCGCGCTGGAAATTGTCATTTCGACAGGAAAAACGCTTGCGCAAAACAGCGACGATCGCACACAACCGGATGTGATTATGGTTGCGCTCGATACCGATCGCGCCAAACTTTATGAGCGCATAAACAAACGAGTCGATCAAATGTTTGAGCAAGGGCTTGTAAACGAGGTTTTGAGCGTCGGCAATTTCTCTTATCAATCCATGCAAGCAATCGGATATAAGGAATTTGCGGATTGCAGCTTTGTCAAAACCGACAGCGGATACGAAATCGATCCCGTCGAACTTGAACAAATCAAGGACAAAATCAAACAACACACTCGCAATTATGCCAAACGTCAGTTGACCTGGTTTAGAAAATACGACTTTGTCAAATGGTTTGACGTCGAAGATCAAGATTGCGCTATTGCATATATCGAGCAAAAAATCAAAGAAAAAACGACCGTTTAATGCGGTTTTACGCAACAAATAGCCGTTAATAATTGAGAAAAAACGAATACTACAACTCAAAAACACAACGAAAACTCAACGGAATTTACAAATTATGGACAAAAATTCGGTAAAACAATTGATGATTCAAACCGAGGCTGAGCTCAAAGAACAATTCGCACGCCTTGACGATATCGCGCTTTACAACCAAAAGAAAGTTCTTGACGCATACAAAAATCAAGCGATTCAGGCTCGCCACATGTTCGGAACGACCGGTTATGGATACGACGACATCGGCCGCGACACGCTTTGCAGGCTTTATGCCGACGTTTTTCACGCGGAAAACGCTATTGTTTCGCCAAATATCGTATCCGGAACGCATGCCTTGACGCTTATGTTGTTCGGCGTTTTGCGCCCGGGCGACAAGCTTTTGGCGGTTTCAGGCATGCCTTATGACACCTTAACTGACGTTATTTTGGCTGAAAACAAAGGTTCTCTGAAGGATTTTGGCGTTTCTTTTGACAAAATCGACCTAAAAACCAACCCGGATTTGACTCCGGAATTTGATTTCGACGCCATAGAAAACGCACTAAAATCGCAATTTGTTAAAGCCGTTTTTGTCGCAAGAAGTCGCGGATACAGCCTGCGCCAAGCAATAAGCGTCGAAAAAGTCGGTCAACTCATTGATTTTGTCAAAAAAATCAGCCCGAAAACGCTTGTTTTGGTCGATAACTGCTATGGCGAATTCGTCGAAAAAATCGAACCTACAGACGTTGGCGCAGACCTCATTGCCGGCTCGCTAATTAAGAATATCGGTGGCGGAATCGCGCCTACAGGCGGATATATCGCAGGAAAATGCGCACTTGTCGAGCAAGTTTCTTATCGTTTAACGGCTCCGTCGCTTGGTATGGAAGAAGGTTCTTACGTTTACGGCTACTTACCGTATTATCAAGGATTGTTTTTAGCGCCGTCAGCAGTCAAAAATGCGCTTAAAGGCTCGCTTTTGTTTGCAAAAGCCTACACAAAACTCGGTTTTGAAACGCTCCCGCGCGACAATATGAAGCCGTACGACATCGTAACCAGCATAAAACTCGGGTCTGCCGATAAAGTTATCGATTTTTGCGGCGCAATTCAAGAGATTTCTCCAATCGACAGCAATGTAAAACCGATGCCATGGGATATGCCCGGATATCAAGATCAAGTCATTATGGCTGCAGGCGCATTTGTGCAAGGATCATCAATCGAATTGAGCGCAGATTCTCCGATTAAGGAGCCATATATCGTCTATGTCCAAGGCGGTTTAACATATGAACACGCATATCTTGCAGTGCAACATACGCTCGAAACGCTGAATTTTGACTAATAATCAGCCGTATAACCGCAAACATTCAGTCATATCATTTTGGTATTGTCAAGCGTAAATTATGCGGTAATTTTGATGGCTAAATCAATGGAATTTTCAATGGTAAAACAGCTGAAAAAGCAGGGTTAATCTAACGCAATTTGTATTATATCAAATGATATAAAATGATTTTTTACGAGTAAGAATACCCATAAAACCAAGGTAAAACAGTCGCATAATTGCAAAAAAATCAAGATTCAAATTCAGATTTACAGTCAAAATCTAAAACATATAAATGTAAATTTACGATTTCTAAAATTCTGACATATTTACTGTTTATTAGCGTTTTTATGTCTTTCATTGCGTAAAGCTCGTGTTTTGCGAATAAATCAAATACGGATTGAACATCAAAAACTGTGAAATTTTTTCTAAAAATCATTCAGACCTTTGTTGTATTTCACCAACAAAATCAATATTCCCTTTTCGGCTATATGAAAAGTCCGCTTAAAAGCGGACTACAAATGAATCGTTTTTGAAATATATACTCTTAATCGCTTATACTTTTCAAATTAAGACAAACTTTGCTGATATTTTGAGCGGCTACTGTTACTCTTTTAGAAGCTACTACTCTTTTATGGCTTGCATGTAACAATTTTTCATATAAAGCGAATCGAGCATTTGGGTACCTGCCGATTCACTGAGAATATGCGGTGTCAGGTTGTTTTTGACGATAACCTCGCAAAGCGGTTCGAATTCGGGACCATAAATAGTGTCGGCGAACGTTAGATGTTTGATTTCGCCCTTTGCGCCATACATTATCTTGCTGAAGTGTACGTGCATATTTTTAGTTTTTTCTTCCCCAATTCCGTCAAACATAGCGTCGATTATACGTTGATAATCGTCCTTGGTCTTTAATGCGCCGCCCAGAAGGCTGTTTACGTGTCCAAAATCGACGCACGGATACACATTGGGAGCGAGCCTGCAAAGCTTGATAACCTCATCTACAGTGCCGATTTGCGCTTGTTTGCCCATTGTTTCTGGACAGACAATCAAATCGCTGTCGCCGTTTGCTTTTATTACATCCAAAGCGCGCGCGAAGTTATCGAGCGTGCGTGCAAAAGCCTCATTGCGCGGCTGTTTACCCTCCGCTCCGGGATGGAAAACGCATCTGTTTCCGTGAAAATGGCGCAATACTTTGAGAGAAGATGTAAGATAGGTTATCGATTTGTCCGCTTTTTCCTGATCGACAGAAGCAAAATTGATAAAATACGGCGCATGAACGCTCATTTCGATGCCGAACTTATCGGCTTCATTCCCTATCGCCTCGGCAGTTTCCGCACTCACGCGGACTCCTCTGCCAAAGGAATACTCAAACAATTCAAGTCCTTTGTTGTGCAACCATTCGGGCATTTGAATAGTGGCTTGATAGCCCTCAGCCGCAAAGGATTCGTCGTGTCCGGACGGACCGAAAGTCGCTCTGTCAGAGTTGATTATCATACGTTCCTCCTGCATTTCAATATTTCGCGAATTTGCGCTTCGTCAAGCTGCAATCTCTCATGCAATTCCTGCGTATTTCCAAACTTTTGTATATCGCGAGTGCGTTCAATAAAATCAATTTGTATTTCTTTACCGTACAAATCGGCGTTGAAATCAAAAATATACGTTTCGATTGACGGTGAATTATCGTTGAAAGTCGGCTTTGCACCGACGTTGGTCATAGACGGATAGGTCTTGCCGTCAACATGTGTAATCGTGGCGTAAATACCGTCGCAAAGCGGCAATCTATTGCAGTCAATTGCAATATTTGCTGTGGGAAAACCAAGTCCCGTGCCATTGTGTTTGGCATGCAAAACCACACCTTTGACAAAGTACGGCTGCGTTAAAAGCGCGTCAAGTTCCCCCACGTTTCCGCTCGATACCAGACATTTGAGATTGCGTGTGGACAGCTTCTCTCCATTGTGTTTTTCAAACGGAACAACGCAAAGTTCTATACCGTTTTGATTGCAAAACGTGCGCAATTTATCAACATTGCCCTCCGCATTTTTGCCAAACGTATAATCTGCACCTACGGCAATAAATCGGACGTTCAAATTGTCAGTCAGCTTCAAAAGAAAATCTTTTGGCGACATTGACATAAACAGCTCGTCAAACAAGGCTTTTACAACAACGTCAAGTCCAAGATTGTCAAGCACATAAACTCTATCTTCAAACGAATAAATTTCTTTTGGCTTGTTAAAAAGCACGTTCGGATCGTTGGAGAACGTAAAAAGCGCACTTTGAACATCGTCATGCGATTTTGCATAATCGATAACTTTGGTTGCAAGGCGTTTATGTCCGATATGAATACAATCAAAAAAACCGAGTGCTAATGCAATCGGAGCGTCGAATTTTTCATTGAAATCAACGATTTTTACACTCATATCACAACCTTACTCTCATTTTCAATCTTCCGTCAACGCTCTCGCCTACACCGAGAACTTCGCCTTTTGCAAACACCAAAAAATTGCCGCTTCTCGGGCAATCGCATTGCACCTGGACGCCGTTTGTAACTTTTGAAATCAAGTTTTCCGGCAAGTCGAAACGGGGAAAGTCAATCAGACAATCATCTATGTTTTTCAAGTATCTAATTGGATCTTTTTCGAATTCATCAAGCGTAACGGATTCGGATATATCGAAAGCGCCGTTCTTTATACGGCGTATCGAACTCATATACGCAACGCTGCCGAGCATGTTCGCCATATCTCGCGCAATCGAGCGGATATACGTGCCGCCCGAGCAAACTATTTCAAAAGCATATTCGTTATTCTCGAGTTTTCTCACTCCGTTTTGGAGATACGCAATTCCGTTGCCGTCATCGATACGCTTGATACTATCTATGCGTACACGCTTTGATTTGAGGTCCACTTCTATGCCTTTTCTGGCAAGGTCATAGGCTCTTTGTCCTCCGACTGACTTTGCGGAATACATTGGCGGAATTTGGTCGATTTCACCGCAAAGCTGGGGCAAAACCCCGTCAATTTGTTCGATTGTAGGCAAAACGTCGCTTGTTTTAATTATCTCACCGTCGCCGTCAAGCGTATCGGTGGTTTTCCCGAACACAAACGTTGCCTGATAAATCTTTGTTTTGTCTTGCAAATAATCAAAAAGGCGCGTCGCAGTGCCCACCGCAATAGGCAAAACGCCCGTACCCTGCGGATCTAGCGTGCCGAGATGCCCGACTTTATGTTTTTCAGACGTGGCACGTCGCAAGATACCGCGCACTATGACAACGACGTCGCTTGACGTCATCCCCTTCGGCTTATCGATATTTACAAAACCTTTCATAAGCGCCATGAATTAAAACATTCTATCGCTTGCCAATCTGACAAGTTTTTCTACGATGTCCTCAAAATATCCGTTTACTCGGCATCCTGCGGCAAAAGCATGACCGCCTCCGCCGAAAACGTTGGCGATATCACTTGCGTCAACGCCGTCTTTTGTGCGGATACTGAGCTTGAAATTGCGCTCGCCGACTTGCAAAAGCGAAAATGCCACCTTAACCGAGTCAATATCGAGCAAACTTCCGATAATCCCGTCAGCATCTTCTTGATTCGCACCTGTATCGGCTAAGTCTTTGATGGATACGTAAATCAATGCGATTTTGCCGTCCTCAAAGAATTTTGTTCGCGAAAGCGCAAGATTCTTGAGTTTAAAACGCGCAATCGACGTGGATTTATATACGTCATATATGGTTTGTTGCGAGTCGAAGTCGAATTTCATCAATTTACAAGCAATTTCCATTGAGCGTCTTGTAGCGTTATACTGTGCAAAACACCCGGTATCCGTTACGATTGCGGCAAACAACAACTGCGCAACGTCTCTGTCCATGCCTTTTATATCTTTGATAAGTTCATAGACTATCTCGCCGCACGCGCCGGCTTCGGAATCGACAAGGCAAAGCGAGGCAAATCTTTTGAACGACACGTGATGGTCGATGGCAATCTGCTTTTTTGCGGACAAAAACGACTTCATACATTGTCCGAGCCTGTCTAAATCACTGCAATCGACGGATATCGCCAGCTCGTGTACTCTTTTTTGCGGAAAAGTGATATTCTCGCTCCCTACAAGCACTTTCAATCTTTCGGGAACGGGCGTATCGCAATACGCAAATACGTTTTTCCCTTTCTTTTTGAGCGCAAGATAGAGCGCGAGCATGCTACCCAATGCGTCGCAATCGGGATTTGTATGACAAAAAAGCGCAATGTCGGTTGCGCGATTGATTTGTTTTTCAATTTCCGTCAGAATCGGATTATTCATTGTCGTTTTCGGCATCCGTCGAAACGTGATTTTGCTCTTGCTCTTTCTTGATTTGGTTGAGCAATCCGTCAATTTTTATGCTGTAATCCACACTGTCGTCGATAAGGAAATTAAGTTCGGGCAACAAGCGGATCTGAACGGTATCTTTGAGCATATTGCGGATAAAGTTGCGAGAGCGGCAAATTGTATAATACGCCTCCTGCACTTTTTCTTTGTCCTCCGCATATATGGACAAATACACCTTTGCATACTTCAAATCAGGCGTCGTATAAACTTTTGTAACGCCCATAATCGCATTGCCGAGACGCGGATCTTTGACGTTCTCGGCAATGATTTTGGTGATTTGTTTGGCTAATTCGGCGTTTACACGCTCGGTTTTAATCTTCATTGGTTTTCTCCATAGTGAACGCCTCGATTACGTCGTCCACTTTGATATCCTGGAAGTTGGAAAGCATTATGCCGCAATCGAAGTTTCTCGCCATCTCTTTGACGTCGTCTTTGCCGTGGCGCAAGGACGCGATTTCGCCGGTATATTCCACTTTTCCGTTGCGGATAAGTCTGGCTTGCGCGCCCCTGACAATCTTGCCGTCCGTAACGTGGCAACCTGCGATTGTGCCGACGCCGCTGATTTTAAAGAGTTCGCGAACGTCCGCAGAGCCGAGCACGACTTCCTGGAACTTGGGATCGAGCATACCCTTAACAGCCTTTTCGATATCTTCGATTGCATTGTAAATGATGTTGTAGAAGCGTATATCGA
>SAMEA104315437__coassemble_427_pt1 | contig 21377 bp, 27 predicted proteins | sample SAMEA104315437__metabat2_low_PE_024 | metagenome-assembled genome bin SAMEA104315437 (sample SAMEA104315437) | gut metagenome | biome: Monkey gut; feature: monkey-associated habitat; material: faeces | place: China | collected 2013 | reverse complement strand
GCAATCTAAGGCGCGATATGAAAACAATCTTTGCAGTCGATAACAAATGGGGATTGGGCAAAAAGAATGATTTGCTCTTCCATCTCAAAGCGGATATGCGTCATTTCGTCGAGCATACGCGCGGTAAAGTCGTTGTGATGGGCAGCAATACCCTTTTGTCATTCCCGGAAGGTATGCCACTCAAAAACCGCGTGAATATCGTTCTCAATCCAAACGGCGAGCAAGCCGACGCAGATAAAAAGGGATACGTACTTGTCAAATCTCTTGACGAACTTTTTGACGAAATCAAAAAATACGACGAAGATAACGTTTACGTAATCGGCGGCGCAATGATGTATCGCACAATGCTCCCCTATTGCGACACGGCGTACGTTACCAAAGTCGAAGCGGACGGCGGCGCGGAGGTTTTCCACCAGAACCTTGACGAACTTGAAAACTGGCAACTTGTCGAAGAAGGCGAACCTTTTGACGACAACGGCTACATTATCCGTTTTTGCACGTACAAAAACAACGACGTCAAGACCTATTGAACGTCGAACATACCAAAAATTGAATATTTTAAAATTTGCACAAGGCACTCGTTTGAGCGCCTTGTATTTTTCGTTTTGTTTTTGCATAAAAAAATTCCGCATCGCATGATGCGGAATTTTGGTTGTCGATAATTCCAAACAATTAGTCGTTGCTTGCGAGAATCTTGTTGAATTGCTCGAGCAAGAGAGCCATTTGAGCTGCCTCTTCGCTTTGTTGTTGAGTTTGTGCAGGCGCCGGTTGAGGTGCAGGTTGCGGAGCCGGTGCAGGTTGTGCATAAACAGGTTGCGGTTGAGGTGCCGGAGCATATTGAACCGGTTGTGCCTTGGGAGCTGCCGCTCTCTTCACGACGGGTGCTGCGTTGACTTTCTTGTAGCCTGCGTTGAGCACTGTTTGCGTGGACGCGTTTGCGTCGAGCATGATGACCTTGTTGCAAAGAACAGAGTTCTTATCGGGCTCTACAACGCCTGCAACGACGTCTTTGCCGTATGCTTTGAGGTATGCAATGAGCGGAGTGATGTCGCCGTTTCCGTAAATAAGGAAGAAACCGTCGATATTGGGGAATTGTGCAAGTCTTGCCGCGTCGATAACTTGACGAAGGTCGAGTTTGCCTTTTCTCTTTTTGGGAAGTGCGGAAAGCGCGTCATAGCTGTTTTCTTGGATAAATTCACCGTAATCTTTGGTACGTTTTGCGGAATATCCATAGAATTTGCACGCTGCGATTTCGCCGATGCGAGAGAGTTCTTCAAGAGCGGATGCGAATACGCTGAAAGGCACTCTTACGCTTTCGATATCTGCAAGAACAACATATTTTTTGGTCGCTGCCATAATCTTTCTCCTCTTCCAAGTCGCACAAAAGCGGACTTGATATATCTTTTTTGTATTGTTAAGTCTATTTTAGCGCATTTTATACGTTTTGTCTATACTTTTTTTACTCTTTTGTAATAAAACACCCATTGTTGCACAAAACCTGCGTACTTCCCGTACTTTTGCACAAGCAATTCGGACATTTTTTCGGGCGCTGCGCCCTCAAATTCCTCATCGTATATCTTTTTTATCCACGTATCGACGGGAAAAACGTCGAATCTTCCGAATCCGAACAAAAGCGCGCAATCCGCAACTTTTCTTCCCACGCCGTGCAAGGACAAGAGTTTCGCTCTCAAATCGGGAGTGGATAGGCTCTTCCAACTATTCACGTCATCGCCTACGAGCGTTTTTGCCACTCTGTCAAGATATTCCGCTCTATACCCTGCTCCTATCGACGTATAGAACTCAACGCCTGCCGACGCAAGCTTCTCTACGCTCGGGAAAGCGTGGTATGCGCCCATATCTTCGCCGAGTGCGTCGCATATGCGCTCGATTATCCCCTTAATACGAGGTATATGATTGTTTTGCGAAATTATGAACGAAAAAACGCTTTCCACGGGATCTTGCCGCAAAATGTGTATGCCTTTGCCGAATTCTATTGCGTCGGATACAAATCCGCCGTCCTGAACCCTGCTTTGAATATACGCATAATCTGTGTCGAAATCGAAGTATTTGAGGAAAAAATCCTTATCGTCGCACTCGACGACATATTCATTCGCTCTTTCCTCGATATACGCCACGTGATTGAGCGCATACACTCTATATCCGTTCTCGGTTTTGACGTAACGAAAAACCTGACCGCAATCAAGGGTTTGTCCCACGTCGAAAGTGTCGGTTTTGGGTATTGTAAAGGTAATAAGCTCCATAATCCCTCGCGCGCACGCGTGCGCACGTTCATTTGTATATAATCTGCACCGCTCGAATATCATTCCCACCGCTTTGAAAATCATTCTTGAAATTCAAACAAACGAAAAATGAACGTCGATTCTATTTGCAATCGGAAACGCCTTTGATTAGACATAAAGCGCCTAAATCGAGCGTCTGCAAAAATATAGAAAAACTCCGCCCATTATTGAGCGGAGCATTGTCTGTTGTTATTGTTCTTGTGCGTAAACCGATACTTGTTTTTTGTCTTTACCAACACGCTCAAATTTCACAACGCCGTCGATAAGTGCGAACAAAGTGTCGTCTTTGCCGATTGATACGTTGTTGCCCGGATGATATTTGGTGCCTCTTTGACGAACAAGGATGTTGCCTGCGAGAACAAATTGACCATCTGCGCGTTTGGGTCCAAGTCTCTTGGATTCGCTATCACGACCGTTGTGAGAAGAACCTGTACCTTTTTTATGAGCGAACAATTGTATATTCATAAACATATTATTCTACCTCCAATGATATAAAGTCCGAAAAGTTTTCGTAGAGGTCGGACGCCCCTAAGTAAGCTGTTTTCAATATCACGTCGGCGTCGTGTTCTTGCGACGGTTTCATATCCTTTGGCAGCATTGCAAAGAGATATCCGTCCTGAGCGTTTGTCTCGTATGCAATGTTCACGCCTACGATTTGCATAATGCCGAGCACTGCCGTCTGAACAACCGAACTGAGTGCCGCGCAAACTATGTCCGCGCCCTCTTCGGCATATTCGCAATGGCCGCTGCATTCCACTCCGACAAACTTGCCGTTTCGTGTTGAAAACTTGACTTTGACCATCTTAGATTAGCCCTCGATAGAGACAATCTTCAACTCTGTGTAGGGTTGACGATGACCTTGACGCTTTCTGATGTTCTTCTTGGACTTGTAATGGAAAACCAACACTTTGGGGAACTTGTCCTGAGCGTTGACCTTTGCGCTGACCTTTACGGTTTGTGCGTCGGTGCCTGCTTTCACATTGCCGTTGTCGTCAACAAACATAAGGGCTTTGAGTTCTACCACGTCGCCGATTTCGGCATCGAGTTTCTCGACTTTGACGAGCATGTCTTTCTCGACCTTGTATTGTTTGCCGCCACATTCAACTATTGCGTACATTGTTTTACCTCCTCTAACCAGTCTCGCCGACATAGGTGCAATCTATGATTGACTTAAAAACCACTTTCGAGCGGCTCGACATTAAATTTACCAAAAAGCAATCTTTTTGTCAAACGAAAAAGGCACATTTTCGCTATAATAATAAAATATTATTATTTTTATCTTCCTTTCGGTAAAAACGAGAGTCTTTGATAAGGATAAATCGGTGCATAAGCGCAGTATTTAGATGAAGAACAAGGAAGAGCCGTCCGAAGGGCAACCCAAATTTACTAATCGTAAATGAGTTGACAATCGGACGACTCTGACGCAGTTATTCGCTAAATAGTGCGCTTATGCGGTAACTTCTTCGTCTGCATTTTCTTTTTCCGTCTCTTCCGCTTTTCGTGCATCGATTGTTGCAATAATCTCGTCCATTCTGCTCTCGTTGAGCACGCATTTCTTCTTGTAAATGATGAGTGCGACGGCAAGGAAAACCATCGGTATCACGCAAGTGCATACGAGCAATACTTTGATACCCGTCGGATTATCCGCTTGAACAGCGGCAACGACTTGTTCGGGCGTTTCGGTGCTCAATTTTCTATCTATTTCCGTAAGCCTGTTGGTGTACGGCAAGACGTTGGCCATGATATAAACGAGCGACACCATACCTTGCGAAAGTGCCGAAGCAAGCTTTGACGTGAACGGACGTAGCGCAAAAATCAAGCCTTCGTCGCGCTTGCCCGTCTTGAACTCGTTGTATTCGACGGTGTTGGTTATGTTGATAACCATAATCATATACAGTCCGCCGCCCCAGCCCGCAACTGCGTATGCAAGGAACATAAGAAGATAACGGAGCGTTATTGTCAGATTCCAATTGAGGAACGGGATTGACAACGTGAACAACTCGATTTTGGGTACGGTAAGCCCGAATATCATCATAATTGCGTAGCCAGCGATTATTGCAATACCGCATGAGTAAAACAATTTGTTTCTTCCGAATTTTTTGGCAAGCCCCGGGTAAAAGAGTGTAAAGACGGTGGAAGAGATGGCGAAACCAATGCCGAATACCATCCAAAGCGTGCCGTTGTATGCGTTGTCAAAGTAGATATACATCATACCGAGGCCACCGCCTACGACGTTAGTACCGACGCTGAACAGCAACAGTACAAGTGCACACCACATAAGTTGGTCGTTTTTGAAGAGGACTTTGAACATATCCTTTATCTTCATAGGCGGAGTCTTCATCAATTGTTTGGGGAGCGGTTTTTCCTTGACGCCGAATATGGTGAACAATTGGAAAAGACACATAATCACGCCCGCAAAGACCGACATAATGGCAAATGCATTGCTTGCGCTTCCGCCGAGAGGACTATCGCCCATTGCAAGCGTAGGCACGACGATACCCGCAAGGCCACCGCCGATACCGACGGATATTTGCGTGACGGTCATAAGCTTATCTCTGTCGTGCGGATTGCTCGTAAGCGTGGGCATCATTCCCCAATACGAGATGTCGTTCATCGTATACGTGATGGAGAACATAAAGTACATAGCGGCAAGCAGCCCGATAAAGCCCCACCCTTGCGCGGGAATGGAGAACAGCGCGATGATAACGCCTGCTGTAAGCACACTGCCGATAAGTTGCCACGGCTTGTACTTGCCCCACTTGGTGCGAGTATTTTCGACGATACCGCCCATAACGGGATCGTTGAAAGCGTCGAATATACGCGCCGCCACTATAATTGCGGTGATTGCCGAGAATTGTGCGTCGTTGAGCGTCTTGGTAAAAACGCAAAACGACAAAAGGTATCCGTTGAAAAAATTGTAAAGGAAATCTCTTCCGAGCGTGCCCAACGCAAACATAAAAAGATTGCGATTGGACAGTCTTTCGCCCACTTCGATCGGCGCAGATTGCACCGCAGTTTCTTCTTGCATAATTTACCCCTTAATATACGCCTAAATCAATGACGTATAACTATTTTTCAAACGCACGCAAATGTAAATATTGCGCGATTATTGCCAAAACGGCATTTTATGCGCCGCTTTTGGACAAATAAAACAGTCAATGCGACAAGATATACGTTTCAAGCGTGCTAAAGCAATCAAACGTCAGCGCCTCGCCGTCCACCTCGACAGTCAGCGGAAAATGACAAAAGGCAAACTCGCTTAGGCCCTGCCTTTTGTCTATAAACGTCTTGTCAGAATATACGATAGTCATAACTTATCAGCAAGGCAAAAGTCTGCAAATGTGCTTTGAAACTATCATAAAGATAATGTCGAGAATCCATACAATCGTGAAACCGAAAATCAAACGAATAAGACCTGCGACGATTTTGCCTTCTTTGAATCTGGTTACAAAACCCAAAATCCATGCGGTAACGGGAATGATTGCCAGAATTACGCTGATAACGTAACCCCAACCGAAATAGTCACCTTTTTTCTTTGCCATATTAAGCCTCACAAAAAATATAATATTGGATATACCCTATATAAAGTATATTAACACAAGACGACGGAAATGTAAATACAAGATATTAGTTTTTTTGCAAAAACTACGTTCTCGCAAAGCGAGAGTGATATTGCGCCTATGGCGCAGTGATATTTGCGCTTTGCGCAAGTGATATTTTTTGCTTACGCAAAAGTGATATTGCGCCTATGGCGCAGTTGCATAGATGAAGAACGCGAAAACACCCCATTGACAGCAACCCTAATTTACTATGCGTAAATGAGTTGACGGACGGACGGCTCTGCCGAAGTTATTCGCTATTTGGCGTTATGACAATAAAGCGTCCAAAGCGATAAATAACAAGGAAACACCCACCCGATACAAAACCCAACGTACTAAAGCGTACGTGATTTTGTAGCGGATGGGTGTTGACACAGTTAGTTGCGCTTTGGGCGTTTTATTTCGTGCCGAAAAGGCGGTCGCCGGCATCGCCCAACCCAGGTAGAATATATCCTACGTCGTTGAGTTGGCGATCGAGAGTGGAAACGTAGATTTTTACGTCGGGATGCGCATTGGCGACGGTTTCGACGCCGACGGGTGCGCCGATGATGTTCATGAGGCGAATTTCTTTGCAACCGCGCTTTTTGAGAAGGTCGATTGCGCCGACTGCGCTGCCGCCGGTTGCGAGCATGGGATCGAGAAGGATTGCGACGGAGTTTTCGATGCCGTCGGGAAGCTTGCAATAATACTCGTGCGGTTCAAGCGTTTCCTCGTCGCGATAGAGTCCGATATGCCCTACTCTTGCGGTCGGGAAGAGCGTATGCACGCCGTTGACCATACCTAGACCTGCGCGCAAAATGGGAACGATTGTAACCGCGCCGTCTGCGACCATAGTCTGTTCGCACTCTTCGAGAGGAGTTTTGACCATGACTTTTTTGGTGGGAACGTCTTTGAACGCCTCGTATACCATAAGCGTGGTGATTTCCTCAACGAGTTCTCTAAACTCTTTCATACTTGTCTTTTCATCGCGCAAGATTGCAACTTTGTGTTGGATGAGCGGATGATTGAAGATTGTTACGTTTGGATATTCTTTCATATATAGCCTCTGATATTTTTTACTTATTTTATGCGGATTATTCTTCCGTGTTTGCCGTTTCGCCGTCCTCTTGAGCATCTTGCGCCTCTTCTTTGCGGAATTCTTCGACAACAGCCTCTTCCCTTTCCTTTTGCTCTTCGATTGCGATTTCGTTTACGCCGACTTCGAAGTTTGCTTTGGGAGCGATTGCGCCCGCGATAAGGCTTTCGGGCTCGTCGGATTGCTTGTCGTCGCCTTGCTTTTTCTCGATTGCTTGGATAATTGCGTGCACTACGATACCGAGGATAAGCGCGGTTGCGATAGAGGTGATTGTGATTGTCTTTTCAACCGTTCCGGCGGGGTTAAGCACTACGTCTACGATTGCGCCCTTATCTATGGTTTGACCGATTACGTCGCTTGCAAGTATCTTGTACGGGATTTTGATTGAGAGTCCGCCGATACCCGCGATGAGGATTGTGGATACCGTAAAGAGATTCTTATTGTCGCCGAGGTCGATGTCTTTGAACATTTTAAGACCGCTGACAGCGATAAATCCGTAGAGCGTGAGGCATACGCCGCCCATTACGCAGCTGGGGATTGTTTGCAACAGCGCCATAATCGGGCTGATGAAGGAGAGGATTATGCACATAATCGCCGCCGTGAAGATTGTGGATACGGAAGCGTTTTTGGTGATTGCGACGCAACCGACGCTTTCACCGTAAGTGGTGTTGGGGCAAATACCGAACACCGTGCCCGCGATAGAGCCAACGCCGTCGCCGAGGAGCGTACGGCAAAGACCGGGTTCACCCTCGACGAGGTCGCGTCCGATGATAGAACCGAGGTTCTTGTGGTCTGCGATATGCTCTGCAAAGACGACGAGTGCGACGGGTATGAACGCAAGCATGATTTCACCGACGCCCGCCCAAGTGATGGTCGTTGCAGTGCCTTTGCTTGCTGTCAAGATAGCCTCGCTTACGTTGCCGTTTACGAGTTCTTTAATGGCTTCGATAAGCGCAAAGTCGGGATAGTTCAAGAAAGCGGTTACACCCGTGAAAGAGCCGTCCTTTACAAAGTTTTCAACGAGCGGTTTCCAGTTGACTATCTTGAGGTATTCGACGTCGAAGCAGTATCCGAAAATCGAGAAGAATGAAGCCACCGCATAGCCCGTGCCGATACCGATGATGAACGGGATAAGACGTCCCATTTTGAATTTCTTTTGAGTGGAGCAAACGCAGATTGTGATAAGCGTTACGAGACCGCACAGGAGGGCGACGAGGTTGTAGCTTGCATTGACTGTTGCACCGCTTGCCTTGACGATGTCCCCCATTGCACTGCCCGCCAAAGAAAGACCGATGAGCGCAACCGTAGGCCCGATGATGACGGGAGGCATAAGCTTGGATACCCATTTGCTACCAACGAATTTGATGATGAGTGCAAGCACTACGTACACAAGACCTGCCAAAATACCGCCGAGGATAATTCCGCAATATCCGAATGCGATTGCCGTCGAGAGCGAACTCAAAAACGCAAACGAGCTGGATATAATAACGGGGCTTTTGAATTTTGTAAAGAGAAGGTACACTATCGTGCCGATACCTGCGCCGAGGATTGCTGCGGGAATTTGCGTCGGAAGACCGATGATAGTCGGCACGGCGATGGTTGCCGCCATAATTGCAAGCACTTGTTGGAATGCAAAGATGAGCAACTTGCCAAAAGGCGGTCTGTCGTTGACGTCATAAACGAGTTGATTGTTCATTGTCTTTCTCCTATATGTAATTGTTTGTGACGAAATAAGCCTTATTTGCCTTCGAGGGCAAAAAAAAGATGTCCGTTTTGGACATCTTCGTTAGGCAATGATTGTATCGATAGAGGGAATGAGGCACTCGTCGAAGGAAGAAAATACATCCGATGCGACACTCGGTGTCACAATGTGAAGAGTTTTCTTGATCTTGACAATGCTTTGAGTCATCTTGCCCTCCAACCTTTACATTGAAAGCATGTTAGCATACAAGCGAAATTTGCGCAACCGATTTTCGACATTTTTTTCAGATAATACGATTTGTGTTTTTCTCGTCGAAATTATCCGACAAAACGCAAGATAATGTGTGGTTGTCAATTAAAGGAAGTACATGCCGACGGCGTAAAGCGCGATATCGACAAGCGCAAGCAAGGGAAAGAACACCGCAAAATACCAATGTTTTGTCTTGTGGCGGAATGCGTACATTCCAAGCGTTGAGCCGACTGCGCCGCCCAAAATCGCAAACGCAAACAGCACCGCCTCTTTTATGCGCCACTGCCCTTTCTTTGCCTTGGATTTGTCAATGCCCATAACGATAAAGCCGAGTACGGACATAACCGCAAATATGCACGTGATAACAATTTGATAAGTACTCATATATATCCTGTTTGTTATAATAATTTCAAATTATTGTCGAACAAGGCTTTCGGACGGCGTTTAGTTCTTGCCGCGATTTAGCACAGATTGCAATGCGCACAAATCGAAGTCGGGCACGTACTCTTCCGTCGCGCTGTCCAATTCTTGCGAAAAACCGTTGGTAAGTCCGGCGTCAAAGAATGCGTCCGTCGCCTCGTCGTACTCCTCTTGCGTTATGCGCCTTGAAAGCACGGGATGATTTTGCACCGCAGGCGTCGGGAAATACTGCCCCATAAGGCTGACAAACATGTTTTTGTCAATGCTTGCAATATCTTGAAGCACGCCTCTCGTATTCTCGATTGCGCCGGGCAAAACAAGGTGGCGCACGATAACGCCCTTTTGCATCATATCGTCCTCGTCAAAAACGTCTATGGGCTGTTGACGGCGCATCTCGGCGATAGCTTCGATTGCGACGTTCTCGTACCCCTTGGCATGCGAATACTCCCACGCGAGAGAATCGTCGCTATACTTGAAGTCCGGCAAATACACGTCCACAAGTCCGTCCAGTTTTTTGAGGTTTGCGACGGTTTCGTATCCGCTACTGTTCCACACTATGGGCAAATTCACCTTGTTTTTTGCCACTTCCAGCGTTTTGGCGAGAGCCGAGGTATAATTGGACGGCGTTACGAGATTGATATTGTGCGCGCCGATATCCTTGAGATAGAGCATGCAATCGATAAGTTGATTTTCGGATATTTCAAGCCCTTTTCCGCCGTGTGAAATCTCAAAATTTTGGCAAAATAAACAGCGCAAGTTGCAACCGGAAAAAAAGATAGTTCCGCTACCTCTCGTCCCCGACAAACAAGGCTCTTCAAAATGATGCAAGCCGACTCGCGCTATTTTATACATATTAGATATTTAGTTTTTATAGGTTATTTTGTTATACTTTTTCGTCCACTTGTTGATTTTGCGGATATCGTACTTCTTGGGGATACTCTTGGCGATGCGTTTTGCCTTCAAACTTCTCAAAAGGCATCCGACCGCTTTGCATACAAGTCCGAAATGCCCCAGCAGCAAGAAAATCTTTTTGAAAATCGATTTTGCGGACATTTTGGGCTTTTGACCGCTCGTGTCGGTGGTTACAAGCGCAAGGTCGCTCTTTTCGATAAGTCCGCCGCCAAACACCCAGTCTATCGTCTTTGGATCGAGCGTAAGCGCCCAGCGTTTGAGCACGTCGACGAATGCAAAATCCGCGCCGAGTTCCGTCATATACTTGCGGTAGAATCCCCACATATTCTTTGCAGTGAACTCTTCGATGCCGTTGTTGATGACGTAATAGGCAAACATTTTGCCTGCTTTCATGGAAGATTCTATACCGCTGCCCATAAGCGGCATTGTCATAAACGCGCTGTCGCCGATTGCGACGTAACCGTCCGCAACCGCTCTTGCGATTGACATTCTAAGGCAGATTTCCACCTTCCTCTCGCTCACTACTTCCGTGCCTAGAATTGGGTTGCTTGCTCTCAATGCATTGACGGAATACTGAATTTCTTTGTCGTCAAGACCGCCCACTCTGCCTATAAGCACATCGACAAGGTTGTCCTCGTTGAGGTTGCACCAACTTATGCCCACGCTGCCGAGATGTTTGAGCGTGAGCGTGCTGTTGATTTCGGGATCGCGAGGAGTAGCCCCTTCCACACGCTTGAAAAACGCACGATAGCCATACATAATGTCGTCGGGCGCGGGTTGGGCTTGGACGTGAAACTTGTTGGGAATTTGCGCACGGAAAGGCGAGCGCATACCGCTTGCGTCGATAACGAGGTCGAAATACAGTTCTTTGCCGCCAACCGTTATGCCTTTCACCACGTCGTTTTTGATGACGAGCGACGTAACGTTGCAGTCAAAGTGCAGTTTGCAACCCGCTTTTTCCGCTTGCGTTGCAAAATACTCCGAGAGCTTGGTGCGATACACGGAGATTTCTTCCATAGGCGGACACGGAGGCACGGGCAAGGTGTATTCCTCGTTTGGCGAAACGAAGAGCCATTTGCTCTTTTGGCAATACACGTCCTTGTCGGGCATGGGCATTCCCACCGCTTGAAAAACGTCCGCGCGGATGTCGTCGCGCCAGTCGTAACTGACGTGCCCTCTCGCCTCTTTTTCAAAAACGCTAACGTCATAACCTGCCTCGGCAAGTTTGACTGCGGCAACCATACCGCCCTGTCCCATACCTACAACCGCTATTTTCGCCATATAAACCCTCTTTTGCGTCAAATTGTCATTGTGATAACATCTTATTTTCGCTCGGTCAATCAAACATCAAAGCAACTTCCGCCGATAAATTCACGGATAAGCGAATTGCACGGAATAATGGATTCGTCCTCAATCGTCTTGAAGTATTTGAGGTATTTGATAAGTCTGTTTGCGACAAGGAATTGCGGATCCGTGTACTTGATTTCGCGAAGTGCGGGCATCGCGAGTTTTTTAAGCACGCAAAGCTCGTACGGAAGCGCGGAATTGAACACAAAGTTTGCGCCCTCTTGGTTGGGGTAAATCCACCTGAATTCACCGCTGCGCACGGATTGCCACATGTCGATTGTGTTTGCCGCCGGATAGTTGCGGAATTGCATATCGCGCACGATACGTCTGATAAGGCGCAAGTCCGTGGTATTGAGCGGCGAGTGATTGTCTATGTTGACGGGCAATTGCGGCGCAATGTAGATTTTGTATTTTTGGTGTTTGGGGATAGAGGACGTAAGTTTTTCATTGAGCGCATGGATGCCCTCGATGATAATTGGGCTATGCTCGTCCACCTTTATTGTTCTGCCGACTTCCCTCTTGCCGATTTTGAAATTGAATTTGGGAAGCGTAACTTCCTCGCCGTTGATGAGATCGAACAAATCTTTGTTGAATTGCTCTATGTCGAGGCAATTGATATGTTCGAGGTCAACGTCATCGCGGCTCTTGCCTTGAAGCTCGCAAATTTTATCTCTCTCGAGATAATAGTCGTCCATGGATATCATAACGGGGTTGATACCGCGCGACAAAAGCTCTATGCGCACACGGTTGCAGAACGTCGTTTTGCCGCTCGACGACGGACCCGCTATGCAGATAAGGCGGATATTTTCGATATCCCTATTGATTTCCTCGCCGAGTTCTGCAAGCATACGATTGTGTTTTGCCTCGCACATTTGCACAAAATCCAGTTCGTTGCCGTCCTCCACTCTCTTATTGATTTCGGCAATAGTCTGCGTTTTGGTCTTTTTCGCCCACAAATACGCTCTTTGCAGTGTGCGCCCGTACATGCTCTCTTCCACAAATTCGGGGATTTGCGCGTTAAGCTCGTATCTTGGATATTGAATGATGATGCCGGGGCTGTACGGTCTTACTTCGTATGCGTGGATACATCCCGTGGACGGCACCATGTACGAATGCATATAGTCGTAGTATTCGCCGCATTTGTAGATGTTGACGTTGCTTTCAGGACGGTATTTGAGCATTTCGAGCTTGTCATAGCCGTTCATTTTCTTGTATATTTCCGCCGCCTCTTCCGTGGGAACGGTGATACGCTCGATGGGCAAATTTTGCGCTATAATTGCGTCCGCTTCAGCTTTGATTTTCTCAACCGCCGTAGAGATGTTAAAGCCGGGCGTAAGCACTTGGCAGAATACCGAGCGCGAAGCGTTGTAGCTGAAACGTATTTTCACATCCGGGTAAAGACGGAAAAAAGCCATGGAAAATATAAAGCGCAAACTTGCCTCGTACGCCTTGCCTGCCTCTATGTTTTCAAGCCCCAAAAACTCGATTGTCTTGCCCTCGTCCTTGTCCGAGAGCTTGCGGTTGAGTTCCTTAACCTGAGTGCCGAGCTTGCAAACCACATATTTGGTTTTGTCCTCGGCTTTGAGCAAATCCAGCACTCTCGTGCCTTCTTTCACTTGAACGTTCTGATTGTTTACGATTACGTTTATCATATTTCCCTCTTTTCAATGCGCATTCTTACATTATATGCGTCGTGATATATTCTGATTTATTTTTGTTCGGATTTTATTTTTGCGAGGATATCCTCGTCCGCAGGGCAAAATTCATACTCGTCGATTTCCGCCGCCGTTATCCATTTCGCGTCGATATGTTCGAGCAGTTTTATCTCTTGCCCGTCGTTTAGCGTTGCCTCGAACAGGCTGAGCCCAATCGTGATGTCGGGATACTCGTGCACCACTCTCACAAAGAGCTTCCCTACGGTTATATCCACGTCCAGTTCTTCCTTGCACTCTCTTTTGAGAGCGTCTTCGCGACTTTCGCCCTTTTCCACCTTTCCGCCCACAAATTCCCAAAGCAGCGCTCGCGCCTTGTCCTTGGGGCGCCTACATATAAGGAATTTATCATTCCTCTTTATCAGCGCGGCGACAACTTCCGTCATACCCTACCTCTTTTCGAGCCTTGCGCACTTTGGCGCCTTGCTCTCGCATTCCAAATTATTATACCATATAAAAAAGCCGTTTTCAATAGTGAGATTTTTGTTGTACATCTGTAATAAAAACGGCAAAATACTATCGATATAAATTTGAATTTTACAAACTAAAAGCCCCTGTCCAAGGGGCTTTCGTTTATATCTTTTCAAATGTGATTTTCTGCTCTTTAAGACTTATTTTGCCAACTTTGCAGCCGTACTCTTCAAGCTCCTTTTGACAGTTCAAAAACGAGTGGTCTATCTCAAACCCGAGCACGCCCTTCACTTCCTCAAAGGTCAGCGTAAGTTTATCCGTTTCTTGCATGCGGCGAGCGACTTCTTGCCAAAGCGGAGAATATTTGCTCATTGCATCTTCTCGTACGCCTCGCGCACTGCTTGCGCCAATTGGTCAGAACAGGACGTGTCCTTAAATCCGCATTGCACGCCCCTGAGTTTTTTCTCAATCTCGTCCACGGTCATTCCGTCCACAAGTATGGAAATCGCCTTCAAGTTGCCTGGGCAGCCGCCGTAAAAGCTGACGTTTGAAATGACGCCGTTTTCGTCTATGTCAAATTGTATGTTCCTCGAACACGTACCTTTGGTATTGTAAGAATAATGCATAATTCACCTCGTTTTCTTCATTATATCAGCATTTTTGCCAAAATCAATCTTTTGTGCAAATCAAATTTCGCATTGCGCAAAATTCTGTCCTATTTTGGGCGCATAGAATTGACATAACCGCGCGTATAGTCTAAAATAGCAACGTAATGCGGACATGGCGGAATTGGCAGACGCGCAAGATTCAGGTTCTTGTGAGCAGTTGGTTCATGCAGGTTCAAGTCCTGTTGTCCGCACCAAACAAGAATAAAACGAACCTAAGAGTTAATCTTGAGTTCGTTTTATTTTAAGGATACAAAAAGGAATGTCGCAAAAAGAACTTGGCGATGCTTTGGGATTTTGCAATTAAACTGTCAGTTTTTGGGAATCCGGACAGCGTGAACCCGATTTGGATACCCTTGTTGAAATAGCACTGTTTTTTGATGTATCTACTGACTATTTACTTGGAAGAAAAGAGATTTAATATCCAAATTTAATAATCTTTATATAATTATAAAAGCAACGGAAGCGCACTGCGCTTCCGTTACTTTTGAGAGAGAATATAGATTGTCGTATCGCTACAACATATCTGTTGAGATTTGCGTTTTTGTGGTTATCATCAACGCAAAAGGGGGATTAGTTTTGATTATCTTTATTGTCGGAGTTTTCAGCGTCTTCAGACTCTTTCTTTTTTCTCAATTCTTCTTTGCGCTTTGCAACGAGTTCGCTCCAATCAACGTTTTGGTCTTGATTGCAACAATGTCCGTTGCACTGCCCTGCATGCGAGCATCCTGCGCAATCGCTTCCGAGCGAGGGTTTGCCTTTTGCTTTTCTCACCACGGAGGCTATCACGACGCCGACCACAATCGCAACCGCCACAACGATTGTAGCGATTCCGATTGGGTGCATTGCCGACAATATCGATTGAAATACTGCGTTTGTCATAAATCACTCTTTCCCACGCAAAGTCTATATTGCGCATTTTGCGCGACTTATGCGTTCTTTTTGATTTTAAGTTTGCTACCGAGGTCTTGGAAGAACTTTTTCACGTTGATCTTACCCTTGTTGTCAAGCACGATGAGCGTGATAACCGCTGCCCAGATTGCCGCGAAGATGAACACCGTCCACCACCATGCGCCGATGAGATAAATCATCATTGACACGATATAACTCGTACCGATCCAGAAGAGCAACGTCATATTGAATGACTTCTTGGTGGGAAGTTCTGCCTTTGCCGTTGCGACTGCCGCGAAGCACGGAATCGTGAGCATATTGAACGCGATGAATGCGATCAAGCCGGGAACGTCGATGCCCGTTGCCGCGATCATGGTTGCGGCTGCGCCGACGCCGCCGTCTGCCTCTACGTCTATCATGCCGCCGACGATGCAAGCTGCAAGCGTACCGAAGGTTGCGATAACGTTTTCTTTTGCAACGAGACCCGTGATAGCCGCGACTGCGAATACCCAGCCGAATGCTTTAAGTTGAGAACCGAATCCGAGCGGTGTGAACAAAGGTTGAATGAGTCCGCCGATACCCGCGAGGATTGATTGATCCATTTGTTCGTCCGCGAGGAATTGCCATGTCCAGCTGAAGTGGCTGACAAACCATATGAGGATTGTGGAAGCAAGGATGATTGTAAACGCTTTCTTCACAAAGTGTTTGGTCTTATCCCAAAGGTGAGCCGCAAGGTTCTTGGGTTGCGGTACGTGGTATGCCGGAAGTTCCATGATGAACGGAGGCACTTCGCCTTTCATCGTAGTTGCACGCATCAAGATAACCGCTGCGATTGCCACGACGACACCGAGAACGTACATCAAATACGTGATTACGTCGGGATGAGAGAAGCCGAACTGTGTCGCGATACCGCCTGCGATTGCCGTGAGGATAGGCGATTTAGCACCGCAACTGAAGAACGGAATGACTCTGATAGTTGCGATTCTTTCCTTTTCGTCGGCAAGAGTACGTGTGTTGATGAATGCGGGGACGGAGCAACCGAAGCCCATAATCATCGGCATGAACGCTCTGCCCGACAAACCGAATTTTCTGAAAATTCTGTCAAGGATGAACGCTACACGTGCCATATAACCGCTGTCTTCCAAAATCGAGAAGAACAAGAAGAGCAAGAGGATTTGAGGCAAGAAGCCGAGCACTGCGAACAAACCGCCGAGCACGCCGTCTACGATAAGACCGATGCACCATTCGGGAGCGCCTGCCATAACAAGACCTTGATTGACGCATACGCTGAGGAATTCGGTGAACGTGTTGAGGATATTTGCTAGGATGACGCCGGGGCCGTATACACTCTCTTCATATCCGAAGAACGTTGCCGCGCTCACACCGGAGGAGTACTCGTCAATGAGACTATCGAATTCATATCCCCATTCACCTTCGTCGTCCTTTTCTACTTTAACCAACCACTTGCCTTTTTCGTCCGCATAGTATTTGGCACCTTCGACGAACTCCTCATCCATATTTTCAAGATAAATGAGATTATGGGAAGCGTCGTAAACGTAGGGTTTCGCTTCAACGGATTCGAGGTTACCGTCTTCGTCGAAGGACAAATCGGCTTCGAAGCCGTCTTGCGTGTAATACGTCTTGCTTTCGTCATACGGCAATTGAGCAAAGTCTGCCACAGTGCCTTCCGCGTCGACGTATGCAACTACGTCTTTGTCAAACACACCGCCTGCGCCGAGGAACAAGAAGTCCTCTGCAAACGTGAGGTGGAACACGAGGAACAAAATCACAAGGAAGATAGGAATACCCCAAACCTTGTGCGTCAACACCTTATCGACCTTGTCGGAAGTGCTGAGTTTGTCTTTTTCCGTCGTTGCTTCTTTCTTTGTAACTACCGACGAATAGTTTTTGGATATGTATTTATATCTGCTATCCGCTACGATTGCCTCGAAGTCAGTTCCGAAAACGTCGTCTTTGAAGGTCTTTTTGAATTCTTCGACCATTTGAGCCGCTTGCGGATGTTGACCGACTTCGATTTCGTCGAGTTCAACGAGCTTGACTGCGTGGAAGAGTGCGTTTTCAACTCCGGAGCCTTCGAGAGCGATTCTGCAATCGTTGATGAGGTGGGTAAGCGCGCTGCCTTCGAGTACGGTGCTGCCCTTTCTTCCCTGTTGGCAAACCTCGTACGCTCTTTGCATCAGTTCGTCCAGACCTTTTTCACGCAAAGCGGAGATTTCAACGACGGGGAGTCCGATTTTTTCTTCAAGGCTCTTTGCGTCGATTTTGTCGCCGTTCTTCTCCACAGCGTCCATCATGTTGAGCGCGATGATCATCGGCACGTCGATTTCCATGATTTGCGTTGTGAGGTAAAGGTTACGCTCGAGGTTGGTCGCGTCAACGATGTTGATGACGCAATCGGGTTTCTCTTCGAGAATGTAGTTTCTCGAAATCACTTCTTCCGGTGTGTACGGAGAAAGCGAATAAATACCGGGAAGGTCAACGATAGCGATAGGTTCCGCGCACTTTTTGTACGTGCCCTCTTTCTTGTCCACCGTTACGCCCGGCCAGTTGCCGACGTGTGCGGTCGAACCCGTCAAACTGTTAAACAACGTTGTTTTACCGCAGTTGGGGTTGCCTGCAAGAGCAAATCTTTTCATTATTCATGCACCTCCATCGTTACGACAGACGCTTCGGTTTTACGAAGCGTAAGCTCGTATCCTCTGATAGTTACCTCAATCGGATCACCGAGAGGGGCTTTTTTGCGAAGATACACTTCTGCGCCCGGCGTAACGCCCATATCGAACAAACGACGTCTGATTCTTCCGTCGCCGCCGACTGCTTTGATTACGCCTTGCTCGCCGATAATGAAATCACTCAAAAGTTTTTCCATTTTGTCCTCCTAAATTTATGCTACCAAAATTTTTGTTGCCATTTCTTTGTCCAAAGCGAGTCTGCCGTCTTTGATGTGGCAAATTACGCTGCCACCGCTTTGGGATATGATACTGATGTCGGAATCTATGGTAATACCCAAACTTTCCAAATGTTTCTTGGTCTTTTCGTCAGTCAAAATCTTGACTATTCTCAATTCTCTTCCAATAGGTGCAAATACCAGCGGCATATTCTTCTCTCTCCTTACGCGCTTTTATTTTCTCGATATGTGAATATGAAATTTTATTCACATTTGCAATATGATATTACAACTATGAAAATCGGATGTCAATCGATTTTATGAAAAAATATGAAAAAAATTTCACTTTTCATTTTAGTTGATTTATTCGGCACTTTGTCGTATAATAAAAACAACTTAAAAACGCGCGTACGTATGCGCAGGTGAAATGTATGGCACAAGAAGTAAGAGAACCAAAACAAGAGCGTTCTATCGAAAAGAAAAACAAAATAGTCAAAGCCGGATACGAGCTTTTCTCAACGGTCGGTTATTACAATACCAACACGGCGCAAATCGCAAAACAAGCGGGCGTATCCACGGGCATCGTTTACGGATATTTCAAGGATAAGAGAGATATCCTTCTCGACGTTCTTGAGCTTTACGTCAACAAGGCTTTTGCTCCTGTTTTGGAAATGATTGACGGCTTGCACGCGCCTTTGGACTTTTCTCAAATCGCCTCTCACGTGCTTGACGGCGCAATCGAGATACACAAAAAACAAGCCAACATCCACGAGGCGTTGCACTCCCTGTCGCACACGGACGAAGCCGTCAACAAGAAGTTTATCGATTTGGAGGATGAGCTTACCATCGCCATTGCAGACAAATTCAAGTCGCTTGGCGTAACCACCCCCAACCTCACCGAGCGTATCCATTTTGCAATGGATATCGTGCAATCCTTCTCTCACGAGTTCGTTTACGACCACCATACGTACATCGATTACGACGCAATGCGTAAGATTGTGGAAAATACTATCGTTTCGCTCTTCGAGGACAAGCAATGACGACGTTTTCACAACGCTCTCTCGACTTTTTGTATTTCAACCACCTCAACAACTCAAAAGCGTGGTATGCGGAGCATAAAGAGGATTTCAAACAATGCCTCTACGCTCCGTTTTGCGATATCGTAAGAGAAATGACGCCCGACATGCTCAAAATAGACGAGGGCTTTATCACCGAGCCGAGAAGCGTTATATCCCGCCTCTACAAAGACTTGCGCTTCGCCAAGGACAAAACCAGCCTTTATAGAGATTGTATGTGGTTCACCTTTATGCGCGACAAAAATCAAATGTACGGACTCCCCGGTTACTTTTTCGAGTTGTCGCCCTACGGCTTCCGATACGGTTGCGGCTACTACTGCGCCGACGCAAAAAGTATGGCAAGTATGCGCAACTTGATTTTGTCAAACTCAAAATCTTTTCAAAACGCCAAACGATGCTTTGAAAATCAAGATATTTTTAAGTTCGTAGGCGAAACGTACAAAAAGCCGCGCTATCCCGACTATCCGCAAGACGTCGCATTGTGGCTTGAAAAGAAAGATATGTGCTTCATCGCAAATTCACACGATATAGATCTTCTTTTCTCCCCCGACCTTGCAAAAACCCTCTGCGAGCAGTTTGCAATGATAAAGCCACTCTACGACTTTATGATGCTCGCCGAGTCAATGACGGAAAGATAAAAATGGAAAAATAGCATAAATTACTCTGGCATAATTCTTTGAAAAAACACAGCTCCGCTATTAAAACCAAATGGTCTAATTAAAAATACTACTCCATTTTGTGGAAAAGTAAATGAATAAGGAGAAAATATGCAGACATATACTCTCGTAAGTTTAACGAAATCGGTCGATATACAAGGTCTATCGGTCGGTGATATCAGTATCGTCATAGAGGACAAACAAGGCGGTATTTGCGACGTAATGTTTTTCAATAAAAACGCTTTAGGCGATTATCTGGTAGCGTCTCTCAAAAGCGACGAGTTTTGCAAAATTCCCTACTCGTTATCGCAAGACTGGATTGCGCAGTTCGAGGATAGAATTGACGATATAGAACGCAAACCGACTTTTCAAAACAGCATATTCCAAGAATACGACCGAGTTATGATAGTCGTGGAAAAAGACGAATATTCCTCATACGGTGTGCATAAAGGCGCAGTAGGTACGATTATGATGGACTACTCGATAGACGACAAATGGTACGTGATTTTCTCCGACGAGCACGGAGAGGATTACGCCGATATCGAAGTGTCCGAAAAAGATATGGTCATCGTCAACGACAAGCAATAATAGACACATAAAAAAACGAAAACGCACGGTTTATCGTGCGTTTTTGCGTTTATAAAACGTTTGTTTGTTCATTTTGCTTTCTTTTTCAAATCTGCGCTTACCGTGCGAATAATATCGCAAACGAGTGCTCTGTCATCGATTTCTTCCACGAAATACATAGGCTTTGCGCCATCGTATGGCAACTGCTCTCGCATACCGTATTTTGCCCCGTTGGGCGTAATTTTCACAAGCAATCTATCGTCAAACACACCGCCGAAATATATTCCGTCAAAGTAAAGCAAATACTCGCTCATCATCGGCTTGTACGTAAGGTTCAATTCGCTTGCTTGTTCCAATACGAAATCTCTATATTCTTTACTGCTTGCCATTTTGCCACCTATTTTCTTATAAATTTATCGTCGCTCGGCACTTCTGTATCCGATACATAACGCTCCACTCGCATATGCAAATCGTACTTCTCTCGAAGTCTTGCAATGTCGCTCATTATGGGCGACGCGTGATGCAAATCGAGCGCATTTTGGTCTTTCCATTTGTCAATCAAAAGCACGGTATCTCCACCCTCGAACGGCAAATAGTAGTCGTACCCTTCGTTGCCCTCCTCGTTGCGGATTTTATCGACAATGCCGCTATGGGTCATTTCTTCGGCGAATTTTCCGGCGTTTGCGCCCTCACCCTTGTAGTAAATATTGATAACTATACTCATAGGTGTATTGTAAAATATAAAAACCCGAATAGCAATACAAAAATAAGAAATAAATTTTTAAAGAATACCGATTCTAACTCCTAAAATGCAACTTTCCCCATTCCTCAGGGTGTTTGGACTTCGGCGTTTGCGCACCGCAATCCGCCTCGTTCGCTTTGGCTAC
>SAMEA104315437__coassemble_424_pt1 | contig 21709 bp, 24 predicted proteins | sample SAMEA104315437__metabat2_low_PE_024 | metagenome-assembled genome bin SAMEA104315437 (sample SAMEA104315437) | gut metagenome | biome: Monkey gut; feature: monkey-associated habitat; material: faeces | place: China | collected 2013 | reverse complement strand
AGCCACGCGCGTTGCGCGTGGTAGCAAGGTGTCGCGTATTTGACCGACCGACGAACCGATTCGGAGCATACAAAAGGCGTTTCCGCGCTAATCCGCTTGCGGTTCACGCCTTTTTTTGGTATGCGGAGTTTCCGAAACGATTTTTCAAGTTGTTTTTGTTCGTCCGCTGTACGCCAAAAACACCGTATACAAATACACGGTGCAAAACCCTTGCTATATCCTTGCTTACAGTCTACGCGACCTTCGGCGGATTGCAGAAAATGTCAATGATAGACATCTGCTTACGATTATAACGTGCAACGTCACGTTCGTATTTTATAACGTCGTCAAAAAGCAAATATTTCGTTACGTAATCAAGCATTGTCGTTGCGATGTCCTTATCCTTGACCTTCCTGCATATCTCCGTCGGTATTCCGCGACTGTAAACAATTCTTTCGCCCGTTTTGCTGATGTATTTGAGCAAATAATTGATTGTTCCGCCGTGCCTTAATTCTTGTTCGTTGAGCATTTCAAAATCGTTTCTTCCGAAACTTTCCGCAAAGAAAGAGTTACTGTGCGTAACTTGCATTTGTCCTTGTGCGGTGCTGTAATCTTTGAGTTCGTCTATCGCGCCGATCATCTCGCCGTCGGGGATGTACATAAGCGCGTGAAAATGCAATCTGTGTGTTTCGGGAGCGTACTCGAAAACGCCCATGTATTTCCAACCGCGACGTGTGTGTAGGTTGGAAAGACAACGGCGAAGTTTCTTGCGAAAACTTTCTTCATCGTGTTTTTTATCATCGTAGGTGATTGTTACAAAATAATTCCAAACGTTCAAATATGCTTTTCGACGGAAACGTTTTTTTCGTGCATACAAAGACTTTTGCTTACGAAGCATCTTTTCCGCGACAAATCCGCCGACATCGGTTATATCGGGGAACAACGCGGACAATTCGCCTTGCACGTAATCCGCTAACGCTTGCTTTTCAAGACCGTTTCGAGCAGCGCACGCATACAAACTGTTGAACGCTATTTCGTGTGCAGTCAATTCGTGCGAAGTCGAAACGCCTTTCTTGCTACGTTTTAAGCGCGGAACGGCAATGTAATGTCCGCCGTCATTGTATATCGTGTAAAGTCTTTCGTCGGTTTTGTCGTCGAAAAATTGAACGGTAATTCCGGATGTAATGTCAATCATAGTTTCACTCCATAAAATAATTTTTGGGGTTTGCGCCCCTACTGATTGACTTCTTCTCGGCTTGCGTGTAACTTCCAAAGAAAAGGAGGTTAATCGCATGATAGTTACAATCCTACAAATTATGCTATTATCATTGCAAATAGTTTTAGCATTGCTAAAATATTTTGACGATTAACACTCCCTTTCAATCCGGGAGTATATCACACAAGCCCACGAAAGTCAATCGCCCCTGTCAGCCCCTAACCCAAGGGCGCACAGAGTTTGCGTTAGTTATGCTACAAAAGAGCATAGACCTTTCGTTGCGCACAAAGTCTTGTAGCACATCCGTCACGGCATAAGTGTTCGTTAGTGGGGTGCTACGCTTCGCTAAATCGCCGTGGCGATATTAAGCTTCTTTGATTGTAAATCCCGTCACAAGTTTTGCGACGAAATAACTGTTTTGTTCTGCAAGTTCTGCGAACGTCGCTTTTTCCGTTTCGTATTCGTCCAAATCGTTTATGCCGATAGGAGAGCGCAACGCCTTTTTGACGAAAAAGTCGCTGAAACAGTCCGTCGAGAAACGCTTTGAGTATATCTTCTTCGACGAAAGATAGTATTTGCAATCCTTTCTTTCGCCGTCCATCGTTCCGCTTTCAATCTGCACGGATAGTTCGCAATACCCGAATTGATTGTGTATCTTCTTGTAGTAACTATGGATTTTCGCAACTATGCCTTTGATAATGTGCATAGCAAGCGAATTGTCTGCGCGCTTATAGCGGTAGTTTTCATAAAGCCGTATGAATTTGCTAAAAACAAAGTCGTACAACAGTTCTTCGAGCGAGAAAAACGGCATTGCCAAGCGTTCGTCACCGCTTTCCACTATGTATACGATGTCCGTCAAATCGCGAGCGTTTGCGCCCCAAGAAGTCGGGCGTTGTTCGTCCGTAATCACGCGCACAAACGGAAAATTGTCCACAGTGGCGGAGTGGCGCACCATTTTGAGCCAATCGTCGAAGTAGTCGTTCTTTTGGTTCGCGCCGTCGTCACTCTTTTTCTTCTCGATGTTTTCAAGGTTGTTTCCACGTTCCTTGCCAATTTCGGTGATAAGCACCACGCCAAACTCAAAACTGTTGGATTCGGCGTTGTTTTCCACAATCTTTTTGCCAAGTCGCAAAGTATCAAAGTCCAAGATGTGAGCGTGGCGAGAAAAACTGTCCATAAGCCTACTATCCGTCTTGAAAAAGTCCGAGTTCCAAAGCGGAAAATTGCCCAAGTCCGAAAGCACGTTATCCACACGCACGGAGTAGTTCGAGATGAGCAAAGACGACTGCGTGACATATATGAAATATAGCTGCACATACGTTTCAATAACTTCCCAAACATCCGTAACTTTGAGATTGTCGTCATAAAACAGTCCGTATCTTTCAAAGTCATACATAAAGATGTTACGGCGATGCGGATGTTTTTCCCACTTAATACGCTTGCTTATTGCGAATCGCTTGCACGTTGCGAGATTGTACACGGAATGATTGTCCATTGCCTTTTTGAGCGCGTTTTCAAGGTTAATCCACGGAAAATTCGGGAATTTCAAATCGTTTTCGAGTATCTTTTCAAACGCTTTATCCCGAAACATAACTTCTTGCGACAGAGCCACGTCCGTGATAAACGTCGTTTTCTTCTTGCCCATAGTTCCGCAACCCATAAACACGATAGGACGTTCGTTTATGAATCCGCGATTCTTCATTTCGTTGTGATTGAGAACGGAATAACCAATCTTCTTGCGGATTTTATCGAACACGACAAGCGCAATCACGCACCACACGTACCACGGAATGAAATTGAACGGTGTCCACAAATCGAGAAAGAGTTCGTATACCTGTCTATAAACATGCACGATATCCCACGACACCGCAAAATAGAAATAGAACGCGAAAAACTCTATTGCGATAGTGAACAAATTGAAATTGTACGCCCATATAATCGCCCAAAGCACGTAATACACCTTGTGTTCCTTGACGAACGTCACAAAGTCCAAAATCCAGTTCTTGACGGGTTTATATACTTTGTCAGACAATCTTCTAGCGATTTTTAGCGGTTTGGGATCTACGTTGTAGTCGTTGTTTTCCTTGTCCAAAACTTGCTTGAATATAAGATACACGATAAGCACAATCGGGATGATGTACAACACGACGTTTGCGAGAACGGCAATCAGACTTCCGAGAAAATCCAAATATCCGACCATATTCCGCGCCGTGATAATCAAATCCCAATACGAATGCCATTTGACCTTAAATTCTTCAAATGTTTCAGGCAAAGACAACACCGGGGAAGAAGGCATGTTCGGCACGTCGAAGAACGGCATTTTGGGCAAGTCGTTGACCGTTGCCGTTACGTTGCTTTCAACTCCAAACATCTTGCAAAAGTAGAACGTCAAGGACGTACCCACATCCCGTACGCTTTCGATAAGCCTACCGAGAGCGGACGGAAACACGAATATTGCAAGCAGCGCAAACAACAACGTGATCGCCACGCACACAAAATGTCTATAATCTATCTTTCTTCTTGTGCCTTTCATACCTTAAATCCCGTCCAAACAAAATATCCCACAACGATTGCCACGACAATGCCGAGCAACACGAAACCTATTCTTTTTGCCGTCTTTTTCATAGAAGTTCCGTAAATCCTTTTGCTTTCCACCACGCAAGATTTTCATCGTTTTCGACGTAAACTCCCGAAACGTTCAAAAATCCATAGATACCGCACGCATTGCCGTACACTTCGTCTTTGTCGTTGCCAACCATTCTTTTATACTTGTTTTGGTACTTCGTACCCCACTTAAACGTTACTATATATCTTCTATTTGCCATACTTTTGCCTTCCTATTGATTAAATTTATTTTTTTTGATATTCTTTTGCCATGGACTATACAGTGAAAGAAACATTCATAGCAAAAGAGAACACACAAATCTTCAATTTGTTTTCGCGACTAAAAGATATGGAAAGTCAATACCTTTCATATATCAAAGAAAAACTTGGTGAAGATTTCAAAACCATTGAAGTATATCCGCCGAAGAGAAAGAAATTTGATTGTCCAACTAATTGCGGAAATACTTATGTATGGATTAACTGCATCTATACATCTTCGGACAACAAATCCCAAATTCTCGAAGCATTATGCGCTCGGCTCGACTGCGGAGAGAAATTCCTGATATATCAGGAAAACAACTCTTGATTCTATTGCCAATAAGTAACCTTATTGTCAATGCATGCCTTGTTTTTTCTTCTTCCGACATAGTTGAAAAATCTTCTTTCATCTGTGCTATTGCTTCTTCGGAATACAAGTCCCGAAGTGTTATACGTTTGTAATCACTTGCCATACTTTTGCCTTCCTTTTCTCACTTTGTAAAATTTGTTTGACTTATCCGTCACGATTGCATATAATATCTTCAAGAAATGAGCGATTACTCGGTGGATGACACTTTGATGTCTATCTTACGAACGGTTCATTTCTTTTTTTTATTCTTTCGCCTTGACCTGCGATTTGTGCGTTTCTTATAACTTTTAATTATGTGGCGCACAACAGGTTTATCCTTATCGGCAAATTCCCAATTCCGCTTCGGCATTTTATCCAAATCTTTTTCGCGCAAAGTGTGTGGATTTGTGCCGATATACGCTTTATCGGTATCACGCGGATTAGGACTTTTACTCAACGGAATAACACGATGCTTATCGTCGGGATTATGAGTTAATCCCAACGATTTGTATTTTCCCGAACGAGTTTTTCCGAATATATATTGCGGATGATCATCGTAAAGTTTGCTTTCCGAATATCGAAACTCGTTCATAGGAATATACTTGCGCGATTGCTTATTCTTTCTTCTTGGCATGTTTCACCTTCTTTTCTTTTGATTTCGAGTTTGACTTGCTTATATCGCTTTTGGACGGAACATTGCGATGTCTGTCGTTGTAATTCTTGAACGATTTTGCTACACGTCCTATGGCTTTGAACGGAAGCGTGATAATCCACCATATCGCTTTCAAAATGTACGGAAGTATCGGCGCAAGCAAAACGATAAGCAAAATCAACGCGATAATCGCCAAAACGATTTTCCACCAATCCAAACTAGATGCAGGCGGTTGTAGTCCGTTGATAATATCTATCGGGTCTGATACAACGGGAATAACTCTATATGCGCCGTCTTTGTTGAACGTCAATTCAATGATGTCAAAATCAAAGAAACACGTCATTTGCGCAATATATCCGCGAATACGGTCATCAAAATGAGTTGATGCCAATTCAGGACTTTCTTCCGCAACTTCTTCTGCATAATAATCCGTCGTCGCAAACCTAAACAGAATCACGTGATTGCCTTTCAACTTTTCAGCGGTATAAAAAGAACGCAAATTTGCAACATCGTTTTTTCCGACAAGCAAAGAACTTGCAACAGAATCGTCCGAAGCAGACAAATCACTATCCTTTATTTCGTAAATAGGCGATACTCCGCTATAATCTCCGTCAGTGGACGGCCAAGAAAAACCGTAATCCCATAACTTGTCCCACCAACTATGATTTGAATCATAACTTTTTAAATCAAAAGTATCGGACAAATCAATAGTTTGGTCATTGTGTCCCATTATCCTTCCGCTATCAACAGCATCTTCAAACAAATCTTTGCTTAATTGACGACCATTGCAATCGATATAGCCGTGACCTAAAATATTTTTGTAGTTGTAAATATAATCGGCAACCAAGGAAGATTCAACGTTGCCCGCAACAGGCTTCGAATACAAAAACGAAAGAACAGAGTCAACATCTTTTACGGGAGAGTAAAAAACAAACGGTAGAATAGATTGTCTATACCCCGAACCGATATAAATTCCCGATTCGCTTTCTGCGATATTGTATGTCCAATCATGATTTGCAGAATATTGACTACCACTTAAATTTTTCGTCGTCATACCATACGGGACTTTATTTTTATCTCCGTATTGACCAACGTCAACACCGACATATTGCAACGCTTTTTTTACAAAATCTTGATTGTTTGAAACCAAAGCAGGCTTAATCTTATATTCCCACCATTCTGCACGAATCTTTTGCAAATTGCCATATTCTTTGAACACTCTATCGGGGACGGAAAAATAAACGCTGTTGACTTCGTTATAATGTCCCTTTCCCAAACTTGATACGTTTGTACGATAATACGTGCTATGTACTTCAAGTTTGAGTGTTTCCAAATCTTCAACTACGCAAGACAGCGTATCGCCGTCCGTATTGCCGTAACCGTTCGCATAACCCGTAAACTTATACGTTCCGCCGATAGTGTATTCATGTGCGTTTGTATCACCGCGCGTAAGCAATTCTATGCCTGAAATGTCATATCTTCGCTCGTTTGAATTTACACGTTCAAGCATAGTTTTTCCGTCTATTTCACGGTCAACAACTTTGAACTTGTAAAACAATCCGCGATAATTCGTCCTTTCAGACTTGCTACAAAAACGCAAATCAAACTTTTCATATCTATCTGCAACATAATTGCCGTCTTTTGTTTTAGACCACGAAACCGCCATTTGCACTTTGTTTTGTCCGCTGTTTTCCGCTATGTCCAACCCCTGCGGATTGTAAATATAGATATACAGACCGAACGCACCTTGCATATTGCGTTTGTACGTGTAACAATACTCAACAAAATTTACGATTTGCAGTCTTTTCGATTCGTCAAAAGCAAAGTCCAAAATGTCAAACGGTTCGCCGTTCACGGTGGATGATTCCAAATCGTCTATGACATCTGTTTTGTCAAAATCAAAACTGTCCGCAAAGGCAATACGCGACAAATCCTGCACGGTAAAAAACACCGTGCAGAATATAAGCGCAAATATGATTGCATAGAACAATATTTTATTGTTATCTAATATCTTTTTTGTCATAAACTTTCTCTCAATGGAACGAAACGGTAATCGTTTTTTCTTCTGCCAAAGACGTTATGCGCAAGCAAAAGCAATCCAATTCGCCGATGTTGATGTCCGTTGAAACGGATACTTGTTTGTCGGGGTATAAGCGTTCAAGTACGTTCTGCAAAGTGAACTTTTCTTCGTTCAAAAGAAACAAAGTAAAGTATCCGTCTTTTTTCACAACGTTAAATGCAGGCGTAAAGTCCAATGAACGCAAATCGTCTTTCACTCCGTCAACGTCCACATCAATGTTCGGCATGTTATCCGTCGCAACAATTTCAACAGTGTAATCGTCCGCCGACATATCGCTTACGTTCATATCAAAAATGTTTTTGACGTAAAACACGGAATAGAAGTCCTTCGGCAAACAAATTTCGCTTGCTTTTGCGCTTATTTGTCGTCCGCCGTACTGCACATAGAAGTTGCTTTGTCCGTTGTTTATAAACGCAAACAATCCGCCGATAACCAACACAATGAGCAAAACGACAATGAAATACGACAATGCTTTTGCTATCTTCATAATCGTTGTTCCTTTATGCTTTTTTCTTGCTCTTTTTGATAATCACACTCAAAAGAGATATAAGCGCAATTCCGCCCACAACGCCAAGCACGATAGGCAACCAATTGTTTTTGATTTCGCCCACAACCGTATCTTTGTCGCTTGCCTTGTTCGCGAGAACCGTCATATCGTCTACAATCGTCATGTCGCCGAGTTCTTCCGTAGGTTCTGTGTAACTCTCACAACGATACGCATACACGTTTTGTTCATATACGCCCACTTGATTTGCGATTTCGCCCAAATACGTGCCGTGGTCAACCGTCACTTCGTCATAAACCTCACCGTCCACGATAAACGTGATTTTGTACGTCTTGATTTGCCATTTTGCCGTAATAGTGCAGGACGATTTGAGATTTTGCCCCATATATTCCGTGCCGTCAGACATAAACCAGCCTACAAAGTTATATCCGATACGCGTAGGTTCGGCAGGAAGAGACACAGATGTATTCCAATCGATTACCGAATTGTCAACTTCGTTTCCACCATTGGAGTCAATAGTGATTGTCAAACGCTTGATTTGCCACTTTGCTTTCAACGTGGTGTCCGCTTTCAATGCTTGATTTGCGTACAACGTACCGTCGGCAAGATACCAACCCTTGAAGTCGTAGCCTTCTTTGGTCGGTACACCCGTTTTCACCGAAGTGTTCCAATCAATCGTTACATCGGATATAGTATTTCCACCGTCAGTATCGAACTTGACCGTAAGTTTGTTGATATTCCAACGCGCAGTCAACGTGGTGTCCGCTTTGATTGCTTGATTCGTATATTGCGTTCCGTTCGGCAAGAACCAACCGACAAACGTATATCCCTCTTTCGTAGGGGTAGTGAGCGTTGCCGAATTGTTCCAATCAACAGTTTGTTCGCCAACCGCGCTTCCGCCGTCAGAGTTGAAAGTCACCTTGAACGTGTTGATTCTCCAACCGGCATACAATTTCGTATCGCTATAAATCGGTTCGTTGTTGTAAGGGATTGTGCAGGCTTCATCATAGTACCAACCCGTAAAGGTATAGCCTTCTTTTGTCGGGTTCGGAGGGAGTTCTGCCAACTCGACTTCTTCATAAGTAGCAAAGAATTCTTCGATGTTCAAAAGACGTGTTTTCGCGTTATCGGCAAAAGCAACAGTCGTGTTAGATCCAATAAGTCCGCCATAATAAAATGTTGAAAAATTATCCACAATTTCATCATGAAATTCCACAGACGTTTTTTGAGTACCCATAACACCGCCAAGAGTGTATCCCTGAACACGATTTACACCGCCAATCAAAACGGAAATACACTCTTGATTAAATTCAAGAATAACAGGGTTTGATGACAAAAAAGCGTCTTTTACATAACTCTTAAAATTGGACTTTCTAATCATCATGGTATATTTATTACTGCCAAGTTTAAAACTTATGATAACAAAATTAGCATCTGTATTATCAAAAGTTAAACCCACATGGGAACCAAAAGATGAAAGCAAAAAATCATACGCATCTTCAAAATTCGCTTCCGTCACTCCAACAGGAATAAATTTGAGTTGATATGTATAAAAATCAGGAATCTGCGCATGTGGATCATCTATTCGGAAATGTAATTTTTTCATCAATTTGAGACTTGAAGAACCGTCATTACGAACATCGTCCGAAATGCTATTATACAATTCTTCCGTAGGTCTAAGAGCCTTGCTCGAAGAAGAACTTTGTGCCAACAACGGTGCGTTTTCAACTTTGCCCGACATGATTTCGGAAGACATCGCCATTGTTACGTTCATAGGTTCGGTGGAATGGTTCATGCCAAACACCACACCGAGAATAGAGCCGAGAACACACAAGGCACAAAGAACCGCTACGCCGATGATTTGCCACGCTTTATTTTTTGTATTTGTTTTCATTTTCTTTTTACTCCGTTATATTTTTGCCGAGAGCGGATTCCACTCTCGGCAAATGCTTGTGTTACTTATGCTTGCGGTTGTTCTTCCGCAGGTTTCGTATATGTTGCACCGATGTAGTGGGCAAGTCTGCCTGCATTGTGAACCTCGGACACCTTGCAGGTATCGAACGACTTGATCGCTTCGATTGCTGTATCGTTGAATCCGTCCGCGCTTGTGCAAGCGCTTTGTCCGTTGACGATAAGAGCGTAAGAACTCTTGCCGTCCGCAATCGTTTCAACGACGTTGATATACACGCTTTCGTTGTCAGTCTTGACAAGCGCGTAAGTCTTTGTGCCTGCTTCCTTATCTTCGGTTGCTTTCACGCCCTTGATAAGTTTCACAAAATCCATTTCGAAGTCCTTGCAAACTTCAAAACCGTTGATGTCTGAATCTTTCTTGATACGGTCAAAGTTTTCAAGCCAACCGTAAGGGTTGACGTTCTTGAAACCGTTTGTCATTGCAGCCACAACACCCGTTGCAAGCAACAGCATTGCCAAAGACAATGCCACGATGAGAATGATACTTTTTGTTTTTCTTTTCATAAATACTTCCTTGTTTTTTTCTTTTTCACGGATTCCGCCGTGCCGGATTTGTTGTTTTTCACGATTCCGAAATACGCAACGGTTTTTCTGTTTCGCTTTCCGTTATCATCGTAGAAATGGTCTACAATTTGACGTTTTGCCGTAGCGTTCAAATCGCACGTGTTCCCTTTGTATTTGGGCTTTTGCTTATCCGAGGCGGATACGATCATATTCGGCAATCTTGTATCGATTTTGCCGATTATATGATATTTAGGATTTAACCGAAGTTTCCCATTTTTTCCTTTTAACCACGCATCTTGTGCATCGATTAAGCGAACGCCTTTGTTATTTAGGCTGTAATTTACATTTGACATTTTGTTCTCCTAATGCTAATATTATTTTCGACCACCGCCCCGTAGGGGGTAGCAACGGCTGATGCGCGTTGACAGAGAAGAACGTTTGGTCTTTGTGCGTAGACTTCTCACATAACCGCTCGTTTACGGGCGGTTATTCTTTTGTCAAAACTTACGCTTTTTTCTTTTTACGCCAACGCCACTACGTTGCAACGCTTCTTCTGCAATCAAACTTGCACTTCCGTTGCCACGATACGTTCCACCGATACTGCCGTCCTTGTAAATAACAGAAGCCGTATGTACGGGATTGCCGTAATAGTCGAGCCTTTGAGCGCGTGAAAGAAGCACTTTGTGTTTGCCTACTTTACACACCTTTGATTCGCCGGGATTGGACAAACCGCCACCGACACTTTTCCAAATTGTCGTATAATATACGAATGGTTTACGTTTTGCTTTTCTTGACATAATTTTCAAATCTCCATATTTATTTTTCTCTTTATATCGTCAAAGGATTCTGCAATGAACACCCCCGACGATTCGCCGTCACCGTCCGTTCCCGTTTCAATAAACACCGTTCCTTTCTTGTCGCACGCAATTGTCGTTATCTTATCCGTTGGAACAAGATACTTCATTTTGCGGTCATAATCCGTAACTTCTATAAACTTCATTTCCTTTCAATCACCGTCCTTTACGCTATTTCGCTTAAACTGTTTAAGGGTGACAATCTTGCCACCCCTAAACGCGCATATCTTACGCAACCTTGGCATCACCCCCGTTCTCACGTTTCGAGAGTTCAGTCAAGAAAAATTCAAGATAAGACTTGTCACTGTTTCTTGCCGGTTTTATCTTATACGAATACTCGTTGCCGTCATCGTCAACGACTTTCGCTTCGTATACCGTATATTTCGTGTCACGTCCTTTGTCGTCTGTCATAACTTCGTCATGCATTACGACACGCACTTGCTTTTCCAAAGAAAAAAGCAAATCAAGAACGTCATATCCGCCTTGGTCACTTGCTACGAAGTCGATTTGCACGTCACGTCCGAGCGCATGACCGCGAATAAAATAAGACCACATGTCTTTTCCGTCTTTACTCTTGAACGTTCCGCGTTCGAGAATGAGATTGCCGAGAGTGCTTTCAATACCTTGTTGTTTCTTTTCGTTTGCCATACTTTTGCTGTACTTCCTTTGACGATGGTCGTCACCCGTTTTATTTGTTCCTTACGGATACGAATACGGATGTCGGGGAAACTCATCCATATTCGTTTCGCCTGAATTTCACAGGCTCATCAGTCCGTTTCGGAAACCGATACTGATTTTTGCACGTTCATATAAGGAGTGAAAAATACGTGCTGTATTTCAATAAATGAAATCCGTTGTAACTCTCGTTGTTCCTTTTAATGCTCGACCATTGCCCCAAACATCAGAGTGCTTGTCGCAAACGAACTTCTTTTCGGAATGCTCGTAATAGCCTTTTGTATAGGTTTCACGGCTCATTTTGCCGTTCTTGTCGAGAATGCGAAAATATGTTCCTTTCGGTAATTGCCGAAGTTCACAAGTTCCGCAAAAATCTTCTTTTAATCTTTTTAATGGTTTCAAAGTTGTTTTCTTCTTTTTCATATTTTTGTATATCCTCATTTTGCCATTGATTCGACAGTAGTTACAATGTCAAGCAGTGCAACCAAACACATATAACTGTCATACGCACCGTTTGAGATTCCTTTTGCACAAAGCATATCAATCGTGCTTTTAATTGTGCTTTTATCGAAGTTCTCAAGAAAATAATCGATTTTGTTACAAATTACTGTGTAATTTTCCATTTCATTTAACTCGCTTTTATTCTTCAATCATGTATTCGTTGCAGTCGGCACACATGATGTTGACTTCTTTCGTTGCGCGCACACTTGTATGACAAAGCGGACATACATACTTGCGTGTGCTTGACGACCTAACCACCGAATTTTTGGTAAGCGGTTCACGATAAATCACGCTTTCGTCATTTGCATTTGCAAATTGTTTTATGAGATCAGCCGTTTCGGCAGTCAATGACGTTTGTGAATAACCGATTTTTTCAACCTTTACCGCAGTCAGTCCGTGACTTTCGGCGATTTGTTTGAATAGTTTGTTGTGATATACGCCCGAACGCGAGCAGTCTTGCAAATTGTGGACACTTGCGAACTGATGACACATCTCGTGAATCATTGTTTCGGCGATGTTCGCGATAGGGCGGTTAAGGTATTGAGCGCACATATTAAGTTCATGTACGCCTTCGTCGTCTTTGCTTTCTTTCCAAACTTTTTGTATCGACCACCAACCGTATGTCTTATTCCGCGAATCGACCTGAATCGTAATGACAGGTTTCACAAGTTCGCTGCCGAACAAGCGTTCGTTGATAAAGTCGTAAAGTTTTCCAAGATAAGCGACCGTTTCGATATACCTTTCCGTTCCGTTTTCCAATTTCGCTATGTCCTTTCAAAAAAAATGTATCGAAGTGGATGTTTCCAACTTTCGATACAAGAGTAAAACTTTATATAGTTACCTCCTTTTTATGTAAAAGACGAATTTTGTTGAAAACTGCGCAGAGTGGGGGTAAAATATATGTAACGAGGATTTGACCGTCCATATATCGTATGTGCAAAAATTTTTTTGCGTGAATACGTAACCCAAATTGCATTCGTTCGTATATTACGTGTAAAACATGGCACGAAAGTGCAGAGAGGCTATCGTTATGAAAGAGAGATTCAAACAATTTTTGGAAGAGCATTTCAGAAAAATCGCACCTACCAAAGCTGCGATGGAATACCGCAAGACGTTGCTTGTCGAGCTTCTTGACAGAGAACAAGAATTGCGCATCAAGGGAGTAACCGACGACGAACTTATCTACAATATGGCAGTTTCCGAACTCGGTGATATAGACCAAACGCTTGCGGAATTTGAAAACAGACAAATCAAAAACGGCGTCGTCAAACGCAAAGCAAGCGCGGTCGGAATCAGCGCGGTGGCAATCGTCGCGCTTTTGGCGGTGGTGTATCTCATCGTCGGCGGTGTTGCGAAAATATGGCATCCCACTTGGCTTATTGTCGTAGGCGGTGCTTTTGCGGGCGTGGGAGTGTTGCTCGGATACGTTGCACTCAAATTTGCACAAAAACGCAAATACGTCGTCACGAGAATTTGCGTCGCAATATGCGAAGTGCTACTGTCCGTATTCGTGTTTTTACTGCTTGAACTCGTGCTCGAACCCGTATTGCATTTTGAAGGTTCTTGGATGACATTCCTTGCAATGGTTATGTTGCTTTTCGGCACGGACACGTCGATTGCGTTTGCAACCAAGAGCAAGGAAAGATGGTTCGAACTTCCCGTATTCATCGAGATTTTCGGCGTTATGCTTTACGTAATGCTTGGCATTCTCGTGCCGAATTTCTGGCATCCGGGCTGGCTGCTTTGCCTTGCCGGCGTTGTGTGCGCGCTTGTGCAAATCATTGTAGTTGTCGTCAAAAAGGCAAAGAAAAACAATGCCAAAGAAAAGGCGCAACTTGCCGATAAGAACGAAAAACAAAACGAAGCATATTGGACTGAATGGGATGATTAATATATCGTTTCGACGGTATAAACATCGTTTTATGCAAATAGAGGAATTGTTATGGCAAACACGATAAAGGCTGAAATGTGGGATAGAATGCAGTTTCTTTTCCGCAATTATTACGACAGAATGGTGCATGCGAAATTCTCATATAAGGGAAGTTTCGATATGAACGCGCTCAAAAACGCAATGTTGTACATGGTGGAAAAAGCGCCGGTACTTCACTCGTCTTTCAACACGACGGTTGTCGAGCCGTATTGGAAGGAAGAGGAGTATACCATAGACGATATCGTATCTTACGAGCGCGTGGAAAACGCGGACGAAGTGGCGGACAAGTGGCTTTGCGAAGTTATTCCTTACGACAACAACGTGCAAGTAAAAATCGCGATTTTCGAGGACGACAATCAAAGCGTATTTTGCTGGCGTAACAACCATATGTGTATGGACGGCGGCGACCTCAAATACTTCCTTGCAACGCTTTGCAACAACTACAACGCGCTCAAAGGCGGCGACTATGCCTCACTCCATATGAAAACGGGCTCGCGTGCATACGAGCAAGTGTATTCTATGCTCGAAGGCGACGACCTCAAGCACGCAAAAGGGCTTTATAAGAACATAAGCAAGGCGCAGGACAAAGTTCCGTTCCCGTGGTCGGAAAGCGTACCCGAGGACGTTAATCGCATTATAAAGAGAGAAATCGGTCAGGAAGATTTTGCAAGAATGCGCGCGGTTGCCAAAAAACTCGGCATCACCGTCAACGATGCGATTATGGCGCTTGTGTTCCGCTCTTTGTATGAACTTTGCGGGCTCAAAGACGACGACAGTCTTACGGTATCGTGTGCGATCGACCTCCGCAAACACATTGTCGAGGGCGGTTTGCGGGGCGGTCTTACCAATCACACGGCATGGATGGCAATCCGCACTCTTTGCAAGGGCGACACTATGCAAGACACCGTTGTCAACATCATTCGCTCCACCAAAGGCTACAAGCGCGACAAGTTTATGGGGCTATATTCATTGCCTCTTCTCAAACTTGCATACACCATATTTCCGCAAGACATTGCGGAGTTTGCAATCAAGGCGGGATACGACAATCCGCTTATCGCGGTCAGCAATATGGGCTTGCTCGACGACAAGAAGCTTACCTTTGACGGTATGACGATGATTGACGGCTTCATCTCGGGCGCAGTCAAGTACAAACCCTTCTTCCTCATGTCCGTAACGACGATACTGGGCAGAGTTACGCTCTCCACGGCAATCAGAGGCAACGAAAAAGACGTGGAGATTGCCAACCGCTACTTTGACTTGGTTGAAAAGAACCTCAATGAATTCAACGCAATCGAGGCGTAAAAAAAATAAAAATTTTATTGAAAAACGGCACAAAACTGTGCCGTTTTTGCATATTTTCTATCGTTGATTTTTATTCTCGCACGTATTCGTCGGTTTTTATCGACAAAACTTTGTCATCTATCTCAAAGTATTTTTCGAGCTTGGGGAAGAGCGGTTTTGCAACCATGATTTTGTCCAGCATTTTGCTGAAAAAGCCAATAATCGTACCTCCGCAAATCGCCGTCGCAAGCGTGCCCCAGTATATTCCGCGAAATTCTTTGAACGCAATGAGAGTCATCGCTGTGCCCGTCGCAAGACAACATAGGTCGAATACGGTTTTTACGATAGTTTGCTTAAAGTGATAGCGTTCGCTCACGCCTTTTACGAAAAAGTCGTAGACTTGCGGGTGCAAATACGCCTTGAAAGACAGCGCGACGGAGAAGAACGTGAGCAAATCTCCGAAGATAAAGAGAAGCACTCTTTGCCACGTTTCGTAGCTTTCGGGCGGGTTGACAGAGGTATTGAAAAAGGGGATTTTTTGCCACGTAATGAGTATCGCGCCGTAAAGAAGGCAAGATAAAAACGAAAAGAGATATCCGACCTTGAACCGCCTTACGATGATGCAAAACAAAACTATCAATACGCCTTGCACGATATATTCCGCAATGCCGAACTCTATGCCGAGAATAAGGCTCAATATATACGCGGGCGCAACGAGCATAGAAAGTCCGTATCCCGACGTGGTGAGCATGGCGACGGATAGGGCAAGCAGTATTATCGCAACGAGATATACGATTTCGCTGTGTAGAGTGATTTTTTTCATAAAGCCTTTCCTTCGTGCGCCTTGCAAAAAAATAACACAATTGCAAAAGCGCAATTGTGTGGCGAAAAGTTGGCGTAGCCCGGAAAAGTCCACAAAGTTTTTCTATATGTAAATAACATAAGTTTTGTCTTATGTCAATATATTTTTCAAAAACAAATTGTGTGAGCAATTTTTGAGCGATAGATATTGCACAAATGTGCGATATATGATAAAATTCTATTAAATAATCCAAAAAAGGGGTAATTATTATGACTTTTGCGCAATTTTTGTTTGTAGCAATCGACAAAATGTTCGACGGTTCGCAAAACAAGAAGAAAATGCTCCGCTTCAAAGACGTGAAGTTCGAGATCGAAACAGACATCGCATACGACAAGGACGATGCTTGTAAGCTCGACACTTATTACGTCAAAAAAGACGGCAACGAAAAATATCCCGTGTTTTTCTACATTCACGGCGGCGGATTTGTGGCAGGCGACAAGCACTACCGCAGAGGACTTGCCAAATGGGCGGCAAACAAGGGTTTCTTTGTGGTCAACGTCAATTACGGTCTTGGTCCCAAGTACCTCTTCCCAAAAGGATTGCAACATCTCGTATCCGCTCTCAACTGGGTTGGCGCAAATGCGGGAAAATACAATCTCGACCTTGACAATATGTGCGTCTCGGGCGACTCGGCAGGCGGCTACTATTCCGCAATGCTCGCATGCGTATCCGCAAACAAGGCTCTTCAAGAAAAGTTTGGCGTAAGCACGGATTTGAAATTTCGTACGGCAATGCTCGACTGCGGCATTTACGACATCGGCGAGGCCCTCGGGCAAAAAATGCCCTTCAACCTTACGGACAAGATTTTGTACGATTTCAGCGGCGTGCACGTAAAAGAACTCGACAAGTACGAATATGCCGACTATCTCGCGCCGTTCGGATACGTGGACGAAAACTTCCCGATTTCCTTCATCACTTATGCCGAAAAGGATATGTTCTGCAAAGGTCAAGGACAAAAACTCGTCAAGAAACTTCAAGACCTCGGCGTACACGTAGAGGAACACCACAGCACCAAGTTCTTTGACAATCACTGCTATCCTCTCAACTGGAACAAGGGCGCCGCAATCGAAAATATCAAACTTTGCGACGATTTCCTTGCAAGGGTAGTAGCAAAAGAAGTGTAAAGCACACAGAAAAATTTTGAGGCCTGCCCCGTACGGGCAGGTCGTTTTTTAGGAGAAGTATATGGCAAAGAAAGCAAAATTCGCACCCAAAGCGGCGCTTGCAGACGAGAAGGGAATATCCGGCGATTACACGAGCGAGCAAGTGGAAAAAGCCACCGCCGAAGTAGTTGCGGAAGAGGAAAACAAAAAACTTACAACCTTCCAAAAAATCGACGTCGTATGGACGATTATTTCCACGCTTTACGCAATATCGTCGGTATGCACGTTTATTGCAAAAAAGTGGGTTGACAGCGCCTACACGTACGCGCTCATTCCAATGCTTGCGGTATTCGTTGGCGTGTTTATCGCACTCGTCGCACTCACGTTCAAAGACCCCAAGAAACTCAAAACAAACGTAAAGACCTACAAGAAAGTTTTGGGAATTTTCAAAGCGTTCGTCAATGTATTCTTCCTTGCGCTCACCGCAGTTTCCATGGTAGGTATCGCAACGGGAAAACCTGATCTTACCAAATGGATTGTGTTCGGCTTCACGTTCTTTGTGGCGGTTGTGCAACTATCTTTAAAGATTGCCAAGTTTGCAATGAAGTGCGCAAAGAACAGCCTTTCCAAGAAGTATAAAGTGGAAATGCACAACTTCAAAGACGGCGCAAAAAAGAACAAAACCACGTCCGACAAGTTGAAAGAAAACTCTTATAAGGACTAAAACGTAAAATTAGCGCAAATTGCACTAAATGCACTTTATGAATGCAAAAATGACATATAAAGTGTGTTTTGCGCGGATTTAGCCATAAATAACAAACGATAAAACCGCTCCGAGAGGGCGGTTTTTTATGCGTTTCATCGGTGTTTGGAAAGTGCGTTTTTTTGGAGTATCGCCATGATTTTTCTGCTTGGAGGATTTGTCGAATCGCATAGTTTTGCAACACTGTTGCAGGAATGCAAACGCGCGCCGTCGGCACATACTTTTCGTTTGATGATTGTTTCACTTGATTTTGTGGCGTTTGTGTGCTACTTTAATATAATAAACGGAAATGTGAGGCTTTGCCTCACGTAAAGGGAATTATAGTGGCAAAATCGGTTGACAAAAACCTTAAAAAACTGCCTCTCGGCGCAATCAAACCTCAGGGTTGGTTGTATGACGAAATGCAACTTATGAACAACCTTCAAAAGAGGTTGGGCGCGCTTTCGGGGTTGGTTAAGGACGGCGAGTGGTGCGGCAGCGAGAGCCTGCCTCGCTTTGTTCGCGGCATAACTTTGCTTGCATGCGCTTTGGATGATAAAAATCTCAAAGACAAAGCAAAGAGTTTCGTAATGCCCATTTTGTCAAGCGCCAACGAAGGCGGCGATTTCGGCTCCAAAGATTCTCGTTCGCTGACTCCCAAAATCGAAGCGGTCAAAGCGCTGCTCACCTATTATGAGGCGACGGGTAGCGAGCGCATTCTGCCGTTTTTGAAAAAGTATTTCAAGAGCCAATTCAACACGTCGTCCATGTGGGCGAACTGGTACGATTCAAGAGCGAGATTGCTCGACGAGATAGAAGCAGTCGAGGCGGTTTACAGAGAAACGGATTTGGAGTGGTTGCAAGACCTCGGCGAAAAACTGAGAGATCAGTCCAACGATTGGTTCAAGCTTGCCGTGCGTTTTTCCTATAAAAAGCCGTACAACAAGTATATTTCACAACACGCACTTAAACGCGTCAACAAGATGGTTTCAACCTACGATTCGGTTGTTCCCGCGTCAAAACGTCAAAAAGCGTTCACAAGCGAATTTGCAGACAAATACTGGCGAAAAGCCGCTCATCAGGCCGCTGTGGAAACGAGCGGCGTCAACGTCGCAAAGGCGGTCAAGTACCCTGCGACGTACGGCAGATTTATAGGCGACGACGCACTCAAGAATTTGTCGCTCAAGATGATTTCCGCGCTTGAAAAACATCACGGCACGCCGCTGGGAGCGTTTGCGTGCGATCCTCGCCTTGCGGGCTCGAACGGAGTGAGAGGCGTTGACGTGCAAGCCGCCGTCGAGTATCTCGAATCGCTTGTGGAAGTCGTAAAAGAAACCAAAGATTATCGCTCGGTGGATTTGATTGAAAGGATAATTTTCAATCTTGTTCCGGGAGCGTGTTTCGAGGATTGCAGCGCGGTGCAGGATACTGTTTTGATAAATCAGATAGAGGCGTCCGACGCGCGCAAATTGCCGTATTCCGACTGCGACAACGCTTTTTATACAAGGAAGTTGTCAAGAGGCGCAATCGCCGTGCTGTCGGCTTATCCGCTGTATATGCAGACCGCGTGCATGGTCAAAGACGACGAGCTCAATTTCTTGACGTATACGCCTTGTACGATGGACGTTACGGTGGAGGGCACGGCGCTCACTATAAGCGAGCGCACCAGCTATCCTTTCCGCAACACCGTCATTTTCAAGGTGGAGCAGGCAAGTGCCGAGCAAGAAGTTAAAATCAATTTCCGCGTGCCGAAAAACACCACGATGCAACTCATATCCGGCGGACAGGTTGTCGCAAGCGGCAGCAGAGAAATTTCCGTCAAATGCATTCTCAAGACGGGCAGCACGTTTATGCTCAAGATGTCCATACCGCTCGTTGCCGAGGACAACAGCGACGGCACGAAGAGTTTGTTCAAAGGCAACTTGCTCATGTCGCTCAAATTGCCATTCGAGATTACGCAAAACGCCACGGACAGGCGCATTCTCAGCGTGAAATCGTCAAAGAAATGGAATATTTCGCCGATTTTTGCAAGAAAGGCGGGCGCAAAAGCGCTTGCGGAAGAGGAAACGACGGTGGTCAACGACATTACGGACAAGCCGTTTGCATTCGACAATCCGCCCTTCGGACTCAAAATCCGCTCCAAAACAGTGTTCAACTGGGATTATGACGTAAACGGATTTACGCAAATCCCCAAAAAATGCAGTTATTCGGAAGAGTGCCTGGAAAGGACTTATCAACCCTTCGGCACTACGACGTTGCATATGGCAAAATTTCCCAAATGCTTTAAGTGAGAGGTGATCGTATGAAAGCGCTCGAAAGGAAGTATTCAAAAACAGAAAGAATAATAGCAAAAGGCAAGTTTTCCGCATGGGTGTATGCAAGCTCGTTTTTGCTTGCCGCCGTTTTGGGCGGACTTGTCGCCGTCGTTTGGATTTATAAGGACAAAATCGAGGGGCTTTTCACAAAGACGGAGCCTGCTCAATACCTAACGGATACGGTTATGAAATATGTATTGCTGGGAGCAGGCGTCATCGTTCTTTTGAGCCTTTTGATACAGTCAATCCGCCTCGGCGCGAAAGAGATTGTGCTCACAGAGGACAAAGTGGTGTATCGCGAGGGCGTGATAAACGTCAAGACGACGGTTGTTCCGCTCAACGAAATAAAGCTTGTGGAAACAAAACAAAACTTTTTGCAACGTCTTGTCGGCGTTGGCGATATGCTCATCGTATCCGACGCGGTGCAGCCCTACACGGTCAAAAACGTCAGAGGTGCAGACAGATTCGCAAGAAAAATCATGGAGCAAATTTCCGAAGTCCGCACCGAATCGAACAGACGCGCTCAATTGCGCCTCGTCGGCTAATCGCTGTCGCAAAGATAAGCTATAAAACGATAAGCAAATTTATAGCGAAATTTGCAAACGGCAAACTATAAAACTAAATCGAATAAAACTAAAATCTGACATAAAAATAGGGTTTATCGGCGCAAAACGCATTGATAAACCCTTGTTTTTTCGTTTCCAAACGAATTTTGAACGATTGATTTTTTATGATTTTCAAACCGTTTTAGACTATTGATTTTTCAATCAGAATCCGAAGTTGCCGGGGGTTATGAAAAGCCCCGTAATCAGCGACAAAAGCCCTGCAAGCAACACCACGTGTATGACGTAAATTGTTAGAGCGTGCCTGCCCACGAAACATACGCCTTTTTGCACTCCGGTCGCAGCTGTTCTTACGACTTTTTGCGTGCCGACAAGCGCTGAAAGCGTGAAGGTTGAGAATTCGCGCAAGGATTTCTTTTCGCTTTGTGCGCAGACGTACAGTGCGTCGCAGGTCTTTTGGAAAACGTACTTTGTGAGCGCAAATTGGAAGAGCGACATTCTCTCGTAATAGAAAAGTTCGCCTATAAGCACGCCCGCAAAATAGAACGCCGTGTAGGGTATCATCGTGAACAAATCGCCGGGCGAGAATTCGCTTTGCGTATAAAACAAAGACGGATTGCCGTAGAAGTCGCGCGGCGGGAATATAATCGCAAAAATTTCAGGCGTATCTGCCGGCGGAGTGTAGAGGAAGTACAGGCACAGCGTAACTGCGATAAGCGCGACGCTGACGCCCGTAATACCCCAGCGACTGTCTTTGCATACAAA
>SAMEA104315437__coassemble_410_pt1 | contig 22408 bp, 22 predicted proteins | sample SAMEA104315437__metabat2_low_PE_024 | metagenome-assembled genome bin SAMEA104315437 (sample SAMEA104315437) | gut metagenome | biome: Monkey gut; feature: monkey-associated habitat; material: faeces | place: China | collected 2013 | reverse complement strand
ATTGCGGTGCGCAAACGCCGAAGTGGACATGCCGGCGTGTCCGGAAAGAGGGGGTAATTGCATTTAAGGAGTTACGACGCACTCTATTAAAAACGCACTTAATGCGCGCTGCCAAAGTTAGGCGCTATTTGACACGTTTATACAAACGAGTGGTATATGGAGTTGATAGCCCTCTCATACTCATAAGTATCCACCCCAACGATTATGTTAAGTTCCGAAGATCCTTGGTCTATCATACGGACGTTGATATTTTCGGCGGCAAGAGCGGCGAAAAGCGTGGCAGCCGTGCCTTGACGGAACGCCATGTTGTGTCCGACGGTTGCGATGAGGGATAGTCCGCTGTGTATTTCGATATTGTCTGCGTTGAGGGATTCTTGAAGGCGTGCAAGCACTTTTTGCATTTTGCCGGAAATGTACTCGTCTCGTATGACGATAGAAAGCGTATCTATGCCCGACGGCATATGTTCGAATGATATCCCCTCAAATTCCAGAACGGAAAGCGCTTTGCGCCCAAAACCTATCTCGGCGTTCATCATGTCTTTCTCGATATTGATTATGGTAAAACCTTTTTTGCCTGCGATACCCGTGATTACCTTTTGCTCTCCGGGCAAGTCCTTGTCGGCAACAATCATAGTACCTTTGCAGGTCGGATTGAACGTATTTTTGATGTTTATGGGGATTCCCACGCTTCTGAGAGGAAAAATAGATTCGGGATGCAAAACCTCCGCGCCCATATACGCGAGTTCGCGAAGTTCTCTATAACTTAAATAATCGATAATGGCAGGATCTTTGACGATACGCGGATCTGCGGTCAAAAAACCGTCCACGTCCGTCCAATTTTCGTAAATATCCGCACCCACCGCCCTTGCGACGAGTGCGCCCGTAATATCCGAGCCCCCGCGCGAAAAGGTGACTATTTCACCCTCGCGATTTGAGCCGTAAAAGCCGGGAATAACCGCGTATTCGACGCTTTCGAGCCTTTGCTTGATGAGGTCGAGCGTATAGTGCATCTGCAATTTACCGTCGGCATTGAATTTGATTATGCTATCGGTATCGACAAACTCGAAACCGAGTTTTGCGGCAAGCAATCTTGCGCTCAAATACTCCCCTCTCGACGCACAATAATCTCTTGACGCACCCTTCTCGATATTGCTCTTGATATCGTCAAGAACGGCAGTCAAATTCATATCTACGCCAAGAGAATTTGCGATATCGAGAAAGCGATTTTTCACGATATCGAAAGACTCGTCGCAATTGCCTTTTTCTGTCTTTTCGTTGAAGCAAGCGTACAACGCGTCGGTGATTTTGACGTCGTTGCTATCTCTTTTCCCGGGTGCGGAAACGACGATATATCGCCTTTGCTCGTCGCTTCTCACGATATTCATAACGCGGGATATAGTACCGCCGTTTGCCATTGACGTTCCGCCGAATTTACATACTTTCATATCGTTCTCCGATACAGTATATTCATTCGGCGATAAGGTATGCGATTACTTTATTCTCTTAGCCTCGAAATAGTATCTCTTCTCTTCCGCCTCACCCATAGAAAACGCCTTTCTGCAAAGCGTGCCGTTTTGAAGGACGTAACCGAAAAGCTCTTCTTTCTTAATCTTGGGCATCTCGATTGCAACGCCTGCGTTTTCGGCGGCAACCGCGCGCAAGTGTTCTATGCCGTGGATATAGTCCACCGAGCATTCCTTGTGCGCCGACAAATACTCGTCTATTGCGGTCTGGATATCCTTGATTGCCTTTGCGCTGTTGTCCTCTGCGTGCATATCGAACTCGCCTGCGCTGCCGAACGCCTTGACAACCGTCGTACCCTTCAATCTCGATTGCATAAACGCCTTAAATTCCTCGCCTGCGCCGAACACAAAGCGATGAATCGGCTCGAAAACAATACCGTCGTCGTGAAGGTTCTCAACCTCGCAAAGTGCAAATCTGGCAGGATGAACTGCCTTTTGTGCATCGGTTAACCCCTCTTTCGTGCGATTCCAGTGCGCCTGCGCCGTTGCAAGAGAGTGATTTCCGTCGCCCACCGCAAAGATAAAATCATTGCTGCCCGTACCGTACAGATTTTGCACGGACCTCTCGTAATCGTCAAACAAATCGATGACTTTTTGCGCGTCCACGCGGTAGCCGACGAGATGTCCGCCGCCCATATTCAAATCAAAGTCGTAAATCTTTTCGTTCTCGTCGCGCTCTTGCCAAAGTCGCTCGATAACGCTCTTTTTTCTGTCGTCTATGAGGAGCATTATGTGCGGCAATTCCACAAGCGCGTTTTCTCTTATTTTGAGGCGAGGAGGAATACGATCAAGCACAACGCCTTCCGTCGAGCGGATATTGGCGTGCGACGGGTGCGTAAAGCAGTAGTCCTCTAGGTCGACCGCAAGCACTACGCCAAGACGAGAAACGCCGCTTACCGTCGTTCTTTTCACGAGGACAAAACTGTCTTTGAGCGTCTTGAAAACGTCCTCGTCTATGTACTCTTGCATGGTGCGATTTATCTTATCTATGCGCTCTTGCTTGTCGTCGTCCTCAAGATAAACCTCGGGAAATACGAGCTTGAGCGTGCTTGGCGCGTCGCCCACATAGTTTTCAAGATCTTCCCAATACTTGCGTTCGGAAGTAAACTGGTCGCAAGCCACCACCGACCATTTGGAAAAATCGCAATCTGCGGGCACTAAAATATCCGTTTTTCTTATAGTTTTCATTTGAACCTACCGTTTCTGCGAATTTTGCCGATACGACGATTTGCGTGAGCCTCTCTGAGTGCTATAGCAGTCGGAGAAATGCCGTATGCTTCCTCGATTTCGTCTTTGAGTTTGTCCATAGTCATATAGCGCTTGATTTCGCCGTGTTTGACAACGGAAATGATGCCTGTTTCCTCGCTCACGACAATGGAAAGCACGTCGGTATCTTCCGTAATGCCTATTGCCGCGCGGTGGCGAGTGCCCATCTCTTTATTGACGTTGCGCTGCGTGAGCGTAAGGAAGCAACCTGCCGCGATAATCTTGTTTCCGCGCACGATAACCGCTCCGTCGTGAAGCGGCGCTTTGGTGTTGAAAATACTCTCAAACAGAGGCGCGGACAACGTTGCGTTGAGGCGTGTGCCTGTATCCAGAATATTGTCGTGGATATCCCCTGCCGTGTCGATGATGATGATTGCGCCGACGTCGTTTTTTGCCATATCCTGGCACGCCGTCAAAATCTCCGCCGTTGCGTCTCTCAATTCGTCGTCGCTGTTGTGAGTTTCAAAGCCCTTTGCGGTGGAAACCTTTTGGAAGAGGTTTTTCAAATCGTTCTGATAAACCACGCACGCCGCTATGATATCGAAAATCACGACAAAGTGCATAACGTATTTTGCAATAGCGAGTTTTCCGCCCAACAATTCGGACAGCACGTTGACAAGCACGTCAAGCACAGCGCCGAGAATGAGCAGGAAAAACACCTTCATATTGCGCTTGTAGATAAAGAAACTGAGCATAATCGCAAATACGGTTACAAGCACCACCATATCGATGATGAAATACAAGTCAATCCCGTTTGCATACTTCGCGAAATCAAATGTCATATATTCCTCACTGCGGGCGTTTTGCCCGATTTTCTTGTGTATTAAATATCAAATTCGTCAAAGACGTGATCGTTGTCGTCTTTCTTTTTTGTGTGTTGTTTTTCAAAGTCCTCGAAAGTGGACTCCACGTCGTCGCGACGAGTGTAAGGCGCGCCCCCTCTCGCCTCGGGATGTCTTGCGAAAAACTCCTCTCTCGTGTCCTCGTCCTGATACTCCGCGGCGTTCTTTTTCATAAGCGAGGCAAGCACGATATCCGCAACGAGATACGCAAGGTAAATGACGATTGCGCTTATACTGGAACACACTTGAATGCTCGAAGTGAGCGCGCTTACGGAATATCCAAGCTCGTGCAAATACTCTATGAGCGCTTGCGAATACTCGCCGTTTGAGCCGAGCGATACGATTGTGAAATTGTTGCCGAACACGCTAAGCCCAAGCACCACGAAGAATACCACCGACAGCACTGTGAAGCTGTTGCGCTTTTCCACGACGTTAAAATTGTAATGCTTCGCCATAAGGAAGTACATAAGCATCATTGTGCCAGGCAAAAGCAATATGTCGAGCACGGTCGCCGTTACGATATGCATCTCGACGGACAAAATGGAGAACGCGTCGATAAATCCTGCCACCGCTCTCTCTCCTGCCACAAACGTCATAACGATATAACAAAAATCATTGCGCGAAACGTAGTTGGAGTGCCTTCTTGCCGTGATGTAATACACCACGAGCGCACACACGAAAGTTATAAGCGCGGGGATAATTCCGTAGCTGAAAATCATAATGAACACGTCCGCCACGACCTGCGTTCTGGACGCCTCGCCGATAAGCGCGTTGACGTCCTCGTAAATGCCGTAGACGTTTCTTATATACGTGGCGAAAATCAGTCCGAGCCAAATCCATACGTAATATTTTCTATCGATTTTGTTTTGCATAAACCACCTAAATACTTAGCAATTGAAGTATTGCCTCGTGAATTGCGCTCACATCGGAGCGTTTGCCGCTAAGCACGTCGTATTGCAGCGAGTGCAGATAATCGACGCACTTTTTGAGGCGCATTTGCGAATAATTGGAAGATACCTTGCGCAAGAAATACACCGCGCCGCTCTTCATACCGAGCAATTTTGCCACTTCGTCGTTGGACAAATTCTTATTGAGTTCGGCATGCAGCATATTGCGATACTTGTCGTAAAGTCTGTTGATAATCGTTACGCCCCTGATACCGTTTTTGAAGAACACGTCAAGCGCCTCGAGAGCCTTGTCCGCATTCTTTTCACTGACTGCGTTTGCAAGTTCGTATATCTGAAAATCGATATCCGCGCTCACCATATCCTCGACGTTGCGTTTTGTTATGACCTCGTCGCAGTAGGCTTTGAGCTTGACCATCTCGGTCGCTATGCGCGACATATTGCCTTGCGTGCGAGTGATAAGTTCCGTTTCCGCGTCCTTGTTTATTTTTCGAGAAGGCGCAAAGGACGCTATCTCCTCAATCTCTTTTGCAAGATCGCTATCGTCAAGGCGCGAGCAATCAACAATCTGCGCCTTCTTGTTTTTGAGCGATTTTGCCACGTCGTCGCCGCATTCCACAACAAGCACGGAAGTTTCCGACGGAGCCGCAAGATACTTTTCGTATGCGTCTTTGCTTTGGTTTGACAACGCGTTATCGAGCGTCAGCACCACCACTTTGCGCTCGTCGAACATAGGAAAGGTATAAAGCGCGTCAATTGCCGAAAACATACCGTCGTCGCCCGAAGCCGTGGAAAGATTGAAGTCGGCATATTCGGGATCTACGAGGTTTTTGAGAGCCTTGATCGCGGCGGATTTGAGATAATCGTCGTCGCCGCACACAACGTATGCGCACGCAAGATTTTCTCTTCCCTGCAAAGCCTCTTTTATGTGTTGTTTAAATTCGCCGTATTTCATTGCACGCACTCGCGCCCGTAAGCGCATAATATCCTATGATAAGTTACACTATATGATAACATTAAACCTTTGTTTTGTAAAGAACTAATGTTTACACGCTGTTTTATGATGTTGACAAAATATTGTCGTATCGCCGTTTTCAAACGCTTGACATTTGATTTTTGCAGTTGTAGGATAGTACGAAATCGGACTATTTTTGAGGTGAATATGGCAAACGTAAACGACTATCGCGCGCTTTTTTGGGAAAGCGACGGAATATACAACGAAGTTATGGAAAAATCGGGCTTTTCGTCAAGCGAGTTTATGAGCCTTTATTGCATTGCAAACGGCACAAACACGCAATCGAACATCTCAAAAAAGTTGTATATTCCAAAGCAAACAATCAATTCTTCAATCAAAAAACTGATATCGCTCGGGTATGTCGCCATGTCATCGATTGACGGCAACAACAAGACGAAATCGCTATATCTCACTCCCCTCGGGCAAGAGGTATATAAGCAAAAAGTTGCGGTTATCGACGATATCGAGGACGAACTTTGGCGAGAACTCGACGAAAAAGAGGCGGATACGCTTTTCGCACTCACGCAAAAATACAATAGATTATTCAAAAAATACGCCGAAAAACACTTTTCGGCAAGGTAAAATTGAGGCATAAATGGCAGTACATCTCGACGAACATTTTACGTATAAAAAGATAGGAAAGGCGGTGCTTTCGCCAATCCTTATGATGGTATTTACGTCCGTATACAGCATTGTGGACGGTGTTTTCGTATCCAATTTCGTAGGCAAAACGGCGTTTGCGGCGCTCAATCTCGTATTCCCGGCAACAATGATTCTCGGCTCGCTCGGCTTTATGATGGGTGCAGGCGGCTCGGCGCTCGTCGCAAAAACGCTTGGCGAGGGCGACAAAGAAAAGGCAAACAAGATTTTCTCGGGCGTTGTGTATTCCACAATAATTCTCGGCATAACCGTATCGCTTGCCGTGGTGTTTTTCGTAGAGCCTATCTCAAAACTTCTCGGCGCGACGGACGATATGCTCCCCTACTGCACAGTGTACGGGCAAATTCTCATAGGCGCGGAAGTGCTGTTTATGATGCAAAACCTCTTCCAAACCTTCTTTATCGTGGCGGAAAGACCGCAACTCGGCTTTGCCGTAACCGCAATCGCAGGCGTAACCAACATAATTCTTGACGCAGCGTTCATAGCGGGTGCAAAACTCGGTCTTGCAGGCGCGGCGTACGCAACGATAAGCGGACAATTCCTCGGCGCGATTATCCCCGTTATATACTTTGCTTGCCCCAACAAGAGCCTGTTGCGCCTCGGCAAAGCGACGTTTGCGCCGCGCATGCTCCTTCAGACCGTAACAAACGGCTCGAGCGAACTTTTGAGCAACGTAGCCTCTTCCGTCGTAAGCATGATATACAACATGCAGCTCCTCAAATTCGCAGGCGAGGACGGAGTATCGGAATACGGCATCATAATGTACGCAAACTTCATATTCGCGGCGGTGTTTATGGGTTACGCAATCGGCGTTGCGCCTATCGCAAGCTACAACTACGGCGCACAAAACCGCGACGAACTCAAAAATATGTTCCGCAAAAGCACGATTATCAATATCGTTGCGGGCGTAATTATGACGGTACTGTCCGTATCCCTTGCCCGTCCGCTTTCAAGCATATTCGTAAGTTACGACGCAAATCTTCTCGATATGACAACCTTTGGCATGCGAATATTCTCCGTATCCTTCATGTTTATGGGATTCAACATGTTCACGTCATCGTTCTTCACCGCGCTCAACAACGGACTTATCTCCGCAATCGTGTCATTCGCCCGTACCCTGATATTCCAAATCGCCGCTGTTATGCTCCTCCCCATGGCGTTCGGACTTACAGGCATATGGGTATCCGTAATCGTAGCGGAATTTTTATCCCTCGTCTTGGAAATCATATTCCTTGTCGCCAACCAAAAGAAATACGGTTATTAATCGAAGTTGCGTTGCGCAACGTGTAAAACAAGACGAAAAAACGGCTTTCCGATATCGGAAAGCCGTTTTACTTTACGCAAATGATTATTCGTTTCGCTTATATTTTCAATGCCTTTGTAACGCTTTGCAAGCGCTTACAAAACCTTTTTCAAAAACTCTTTGAGCCTGTCGCACTTGGGGTTTGCAAAAAACTCTTCGGGCGGCGCCTCTTCCAGTATCTTGCCTTGCGCCATAAACAGTATTCTCGTGCCAACCTCTCTTGCAAAAGCCATTTCGTGGGTTACGATAACCATCGTCATACCCTCGTCCGCCACTTGCTTGATGAGGTCGAGCACCTCGCCCACCATCTCGGGATCGAGCGCGCTCGTCGGCTCGTCAAACAGCATGACTTTGGGATTCATCGCAAGAGCGCGAGCAATCGCCACACGCTGCTTTTGTCCGCCGCTAAGCGTCGAGGGATATACGTCGGCTTTGCTTTCAAGCCCTATGCGTTTAAGCAGTTCATCCGCCTTGTCGTTTGCCTTTTGAATTATCTCTTTTTTCGAGGTGTATTCGAGCGGTTGAACGCTCTTTGCCTCTGCGTGGACGGAGTGCGAAATCTTGCGTTCCACGTTCTCTATTTTTTCGGTGAGGTCAAGCTTTTGTTTGGTGAGTTTGGGATCGTACGTAGCATAAGATTTTCCGCTTATCTCTTTTATGACTTTTGTCTCTTCCCATGCGCAAACGATAGGTTTAAGTTGCTCTTTCAGCTCTTCAAGTTGCTTTTGGAGCAAAACTATCTTTTTATCCACCTTTTCGTTGTGCTTTTGTCCGTACTTTTCAAACCACTTGTTATACATAGGCACAAAGGCGTTTTTGCGTTTTGTCTTGCGCATGTTTTTGATACCTATTTGCACGGGCGCAAGGGTTATGTTCTTCTTCACCGTCATGTTGTTAAACAGGTTGAATTGTTGAAAAACCATACCCATTTTTTCACGCTGTTCGTTGATATCCACTTTAAGATCTGCAAGGTCAACGCCGTCAAACATAATCTTGCCCGCCGTGGGATCTTCAAGACAATTGAGGCAACGCAAAAAAGTTGATTTTCCGCCGCCGCTCGGACCAACTATTACTACTCGTTCGCCCTCCTCTATCGTTTCGGTGATGTCGTCAAGAACAAGCAAATCGCCAAATTTCTTAGTCAGATTTATAGCACTCAACATAATTACGCCTCCACGATATAGTCTTTTTTCTTTCCGCGCACTTTGATGCGCTTATAGTTGCGGTCGGTCTTTGCCATTTGCTTTTCGATAAGTTTGAGTATTCCCGTAAGCCCCATGACGATTACAAGATACATAATCGCCGCAATAAGCAACGGGAAGAGGTAATCGAACGTCCTCGATTGAATAAGCCCGGGCACTTTACCGAGGTCGAGAATGCCCACGTATCCGACGATTGCAGTTTCTTTGACAAGGGTTATAAACTCATTGAAAAGAGGCGGCATAACGTTGCGCACCGCTTGCGGCGTAACCACTCTCAAAAGCGTTTGCCCCGTAGAAAGTCCGAGTGAACGTCCAGCTTCCATTTGTCCGTAATCAACGCTTTCAAAGCCTGCCCTTACAATCTCGGCAACGTATGCGCCGGAGTTAAGACCAAACGTAAGCGCGCCTATAAGTATGCCGTTGTCGGATGAGGCAAGCACCACGAAGTACATTATGAAAAGCTGCAAAACAACAGGCGTTCCGCGGATTATCATTATGTACGTTTTTGCGATGAGGGATAGCACTTTGAGTTTGCCCGTCTTTTTGTTGACGTAGACAATCATTGCCAAAGTAACGCCGATTGCCACACCTATAAGTGTGGCAAGGAATGCAATCAAAAGAGTGTTGCCCAGTCCTTTGAAATACAGTTTGTATCTGTCGTCGTATATAAAAGCCTTATATAGACGTTCTTGAAAAGTCGCCGACAAAACGCTACCCATCACAGCATCAACTCCGCAGGAAGATTATCCATAAGTATCGCGTCGATACGTCCGTTTTTGAGGTCTTGAAGCGCAAGCGCATACGCCTTGTATTGTTTCACTTCCGCACCCGCTGCCTTGACGACTATTGTAGTTGTGGTTTCGTCGTCGTTTTCGATTTCGTAACTATATCCGTTTCCGATAGCCTCGCTTATGATGATATCGCCGCTCGTACCCTCTTGCACGCCCACTTTCTTTCCTGCAAGGTCTTTGACGCTCTTGTATTGTCCGTCTTTGGACACGATTACAAGCGTCGAATAGGCATAAGCGTGGCTGAAATCTACGATTTCTTTACGCTCTTCAGTTATAGACATACCTGCCGCGCCGACAGCATCGCCCGTAGCAGTCTGTACGTTGGTAGCAATCACGTCGAACATAACGTCCTTGACTTCGATTTTCTTGCCCGTATTGACCGCAACTTGCGACATAATGGCAATGTCGATACCTATGACGTTTTCTCCGTATATAAACTCATACGGCGCAAAGCCCGACTCCGTATATACCGCAATGATTTGCGTAGCGTTTCCAAAGTCCCAACTTGTTTGCAGTCCCTCGGGAGCAACCGCTTTTTCACCGCCGTTTTCCTCGTCTGCAAGCGCAGAATAATATGCGGAATATTGCGCAAGTTTGCCGTTTGCCTTCCACTTGTCAATCACTTGATTGACGGCGTTCATAAGTTCGGTATTGCCTTTTGTAACCGCAATGCCGAAATCCTCTTTAAGAAGGTCCGCAGCGTCCGCCGCCACAAGATTGATATCGTTATCGTTGCACGCAACAAGTGCGAAACAAGCCGTAATTATCGTCGCGACGACCGCTAGAATGACCAATGTTTTTACTGTTTTTTTCATATTGTATATTCCAAAAATTTTTCCTTTTGTCGTATTGCTCACATATAATAGCAACATAGCAAAAATAAAGCAAGCGATATGCATAAAAATCTGCAATTAATTTTATATTTTTTGTATATTTTGCATATTTTATAAATTTATGCATATAATATTCGCATTTTATGCATAAAAAGTGCTTTAAACGGCGTTTTGAAAAACACACATTGCATTTGACGTCGATTTGCATTTGTTATATTATATTTTTGCTATGTCGGATAAGGATAAAAACCTTATCTACATCACGCAAAGGAAGGCAAAATGACTTACGATATCGCAACGCTATATGCGGACGAAACGGGATTCACACTTTTGGACGGCGCAAAACGAGTGCTTAACGCAATAGGCGAAAAATATCGCCGCGATTTCAATTTTATCGACGGCGTTATAGGCAAAATAGCAACGGAAAAATGCGGCGAGGCGCTGCCCAAATCAACAATCGACAACGCCGCCAAAACACACGCGGTTTTATTCGGCGCGTCGGTTGAGCAAACCTCTTACGCGGCGCTTTTGAAAAGTGCGCTCGCTTCTCTTTGCAAATCTTTGGGGCTTTACGCCGGCTTGCACCCCATAAAATTCTATCCGAACCTTTCAAACCACAGTGCGCTTAAGGACGATATCCTGTCAAACGGCGTGGATTTGGCAATCGTGCGCGACATCGACGGTGGCATCTATTATGGAGAAAACGGATTCCGCGTCAACGGCAAATTCGGCAGAGAGGCTTTTGACACCGAGTGTTATAGCGAACTTGAAATAGAACGCGTCGCACGTATCGCATACGAGCTTGCTCGCGCTCGCGGCAATTCGGTTGCGCTTGCGGACAAGGCAAGCAATCTTACGTCTTCTCGACTTTGGCGCAAAATCGTAACCGACATCAACGAGGACTATCCCGACGTGCGCCTTGATATGCTAGATATATCCGAAATGGCAAAACGCCTTGTTCAAAACCCGTCGCAATTTGACGTCATACTCACGTCAAACCTGTTCGGCGACGCAATCGCGTCTTTTGCCGCCGCGCTTGTAGGCAGTCAAAACGTCATGCCGACAATCGCTCTCGGCGACACTACGCTTGGGCTGTACGGCGCAAAGTGCGATATGCCCGAGCGCTTCGTCAAAAACGACATTGTCAACCCAATCGGCGAAATCTTGGCTTGCGCAAACATGCTTCGCCTATCTTTCGACCTCGAGTGCGAGGCAACCGCCATCGAAAACGCCGCGTCCGCCACAATTGCGAAAAACAAACTCCCCTACGACCTCGGCGGAGAATTCACCTCATCTCAAATAATTGACGAAATTATATCGAAAATCCAAACGGAATAACTGTCGTGAAAATACGAAAAAATCTCGCAGTCAGCGAGATTTTTATTTATAATAACATTATATTATTTTTTTGATTTTCAATAAAACTGCAACACTTTATTCCGCTCTGTTGGATTGGATTTGCAAACTGAGCAATGCCAGCGACGATGCCAAATCCTCGTTTTTGAGCGCAACGTTTGAAGGAATATTGAGGTGCACGGAGGCAAAGTTCCATATTGCCTTGATGCCTGCCGCCACCATTCTGTCCGCCACTTCTTGCGCCGCATACGCAGGCACGGTGATGATTCCGAGCTTGATATTGAATCTTTCCACAATGCTTTGCAGTCTGCTCACGTCATAAACGGGCTTGCCGTTGATTTTGGTATTCACGATTTTTTCGTTGTTGTCGAACGCCGCCACTATATTCAAGCCGTAGTTTTCAAAGCCGCCGTAACCCAAAAACGCTTTACCCAGACCGCCGACGCCCACCAAAATCGCGTCGTGAGTGTTGTTATAGCCCAAAAAACCTTCCAAATCCGCAATAATCTCTTTGGTTACGTAACCCATTTTCGGCTTGCCCGCAACGGAAGATACGAGCGCGATATCCTTGCGCACTTGCACGGGATTAAGTCCGAGTCCGTTTGCAATCGTTGTGCTCGAAACGGTGGCAACGTTGAGTTTGTCCAATTGATATAGATATTTGAGATAAGACGGGAGTCTGTTAAGCGTGGCTTTTGAGATTTCTTTATTGTCTTTGGTCATATTATCGCCTCTAAATTCGCATATTTTTATCGATAAAAAATATACTCTTATCACATCGAATTGTCAAGTTTTTGTCCCAAAAACGGTTTATATCGATATATATTGATAAAATCGGTTATCTATCGACTCGTTTATTTCCGCTTTTTGCCTTTTCTCGTTTGGTCGTCGATATCGGATTTACCGTCGCACGCCGTATCGTAATATTCGTTTTGGGATACGGGTTTATACGGCGGTTTTTGCTCGCTATACGATTGCAATACATTCTTTTCTATGCGTTTTTTGCGCACTTTCACAATGATAACGGCGATTATCGGTATCCAAATCACCGACGTAACGGCAATCGCGATGCCCGTTATCACGAGCCCCCACCACGCGTCCGACGTAATAGGCGCAATACTTTTGCAAATATTGAACGTCAGTTCGCCGTCGGGCAGACCTTGACAGGAATACTCATAATATCCCTTGTGTTTTTTCATTTTGCCCACGGACGCATTTTTTACGTACATATCCGTATTTATGCGCAAGTGAAATTCGCCGAAACTCGCCCACGATTTTGCCGGTGAAAGTAAATAAGTATAGTTGTACACTTTCGGCGTGTAATCTCTCGTAACGCAAGGATAAAGCGGCGCGACGACCTCGTTTACAATGGTTTGATACGGCGCAAATTCCAGCGTATACTCGTACCAACGGAATCGGTATTCTTTTTCGAAATCGAGGTTTATAAAATTGTATTCTTCGTCATATCTTGCGATAAACGAATTGTACAAATCCACGTCCTCGATGTCATCGTCCTCAGCGCGCACAGACGCCAAAGCGTCAAGCAAAGTCGTTTCTTTCACAAACTCGAATTTCAATTTCTCATCGCTTGAAACCGAGGCCCGACAACTTATTTTGTCGTCATTCAGCTCTTCAAAACAGAAAAACCTCGCCTTTCCGACCTCGCTGCATAACGCCCTTACCCTTATATCCTCGTCGCCGATAGCGCGCTCCATTTTACACAAAATCGGCGAAGAGATATAGTATTCCGTAATAATTATGGAATCCAGTGTGTCGTATCCCACTTTCGCGTCGCAGACGTACTCATACACTTTTGTATCTTTTGTAAAACCGTACTTTTCGATATACTCATCCGTCAAATACTTTGTGTCTTTATTAATATCGAACTGAACTATATCGTAATCTTCTCTTTTTTCTCTGTACGTATTTCTAATGCGCTTTTGAATATCCGAGCCGTCTTGCGTAACAGAATAATACTTTTTATTGTCCTGAGTATATTTCGACTCATACTCGGGCGCATAACCGAACGGAAAAATCAATTCCACCTTTGCGGTGATATCGGTTGGATTTCTGAATGTGTATTTTGCGCTGACTCTGCCTGCCGGCTCCTCATATTCTTCAAAAAAGCTTCCCATATCGTCCTTGTAGATATCGAAAGTCAAATCCTCTCTATCCACGACAATAGGACAATTTTTGTCTTTTACGATTGCGCCGACAGAATTTACTCCGTCGTACTTATACCACGCCGAGTTTGCGCTTGCAACGCCTTCCGGAACAAAAATAAACACGCTCGACAAGACTGCAACCGCAATCAGCACGAACGTGTATATAAACTTTTCTATACTCTTTTTCATACGCTCCCTCTCTAATTTATTATGATGGATGACGCGCGATATGTCAACCTTCGATTGCCCCTACGGTGATATCGGCAGTCTTGAACGGTATTGCTTTTTTAAGCTCTGCCAGCGTTGTTTCTATCTGATACCCTATTTTTCCGCCCGAAAAATAGATTTTGTCCACGCTTTGCGCGCTTATATCTATCGTCGTTTTGAAAAACTTTTTCATACCCACGGGCGAGCAACCTCCATGCACGTATCCCGTGAGCGCAAGCAAGTCTTTGGAGCGTACCATTTCGATATTCTTTTCTCCCACGACCTGAGCGGCTTTTTTGAGGTCGAGTTCGCACGCAACCGGCACAACGAACACGTAATGTTCGAGGCTCTTGCCCACCGTTACGAGCGTCTTATAAACATACTTTTCGTCAACGCCGAGAAGGCGCGCCGCCTCTTCGCCGCTTACAGCCTCGACAATCGGCAAAATATGCTCTTTATACGCCGCCTTTTTTGCGTCTAGGAGTCGCATTGCGTTGGTCTTTTCAACCTTGTCTTTCGCCATATCAGTCCTCCTTGACTTCGTTCATCTGCTCGTCCACTTTGAGCATTATCGCGCACTCGATACGCTTTTTAAAGAGGTCGCAACCATACTTATATACGCCGTTGATATCGCCGGTCGCGTTATATGCGTTTGCGGCGCAACCGCCCGAGCAATACAACCTTGCCCAGCAATCGTCGCACTCTTTGCGAGAATATGCGTTGCATCTTTTGAATTTGTCGCGCATAGCCGTATTGGTAACGCCCGTCCAGATATCGCCCATAAGATAATCCTTGTTCCCCACAAATTGGTGGCAAGGATAAAGTTCGCCCGTCGGCGTAACGGCAAGATATTCCGTACCGCTGCCGCAACCGGATATACGCTTATATATGCACGGACCGCCTTCGAGATTGAGCATATAGTGGTAGAACGTAAACGGTTTGCCCGCTTTTCTGCGCTCGATCATCATATCGGCAAGTTTCTCGTATTCGCCGAAGATTACCTTCTTGTCGTTTTCGTCAAGAGCGTACTTGTCGGTTGGCGGACATACCACCGGCTCCATACTGAGTTCGTCAAATCCCAAATCGAGCATCGTTTGGATATCTTTGGTGAAGTCGGGATTGCGATGGGTGAAAGTGCCTCTCATATAATAGTTCTTTCCACCGCGCGCTTTGACGAATTTCTGGAATTTCGGCACGATTATATCAAAGCTTCCCACGCCGCCTGCCGTCTTGCGGAAGTGATCGTTGATTTCCTTTCTTCCGTCAAGGCTCAGCACAACGTTGTCCATCTCTTTGTTGGCAAACTCGATAACGTCGTCGTCAACGAGCATGCCGTTGGTCGTGAGCGTAAAACGGAAGTTTTTGTTGTGCTCTTTTTCAATGGAACGCGCGTACGCGACGAGGTCTTTGACCACTTGCCAGTTCATAAGCGGTTCGCCGCCGAAAAAGTCCACTTCGAGATTGTGCCTCGTTCCGCTGTTTTCCACAAGAAAATCGAGCGCGCGTTTGCCCACTTCAAAGGACATCAACGCCCTCTCGCCGTGGTACTTGCCTTGCGACGCAAAGCAGTATTCGCAGTTGAGATTGCAAGTGTGCGCAACGTGCAGGCACATGGCTTTAAGCACGGTGTTGCGTTTTGCAAGCATATCCACGTCGGGTTTGAAAGAGTCCTCGGAAAAGAGTTTGCCCTCTTTTTTGAGTTCTTCTATATCCTCTAAGCAATCAAGCACGTCCTGTTCCGTCGTATTTTGAAGTAATCTCTTTTACGATTTCGTCCTTGCTCGCGCTTTGGTACATGCCGATGATATCGTATGCCACGTCGTCAACGCTGTGCACGCTGCCGCTTGCCGTGTCGAGCACGACGTTGTATCCGTTGAGTTTGAAAGAATGTATCATATCTATTGCGCCTTTGCACAAAAAACGCCTATGAAAACATAGGCGAGTTTTGCAAATAATCGTTTAATAAAATCTTACTTTGCAGATTTTTCGCATTTTTGGTTTGCAACACCGCAAGAAGTTTTGCAAGCGGATTGGCAAGAAGTTTGGCATTCACCGCAGCCGCCGTTCTTTTTGCTTTCGTTCAAATCGCGAGTTTTCAATGTTGTAATTCTTTTCATCGTAAAGACTCCTTACTTTTGATATATTTATTATAAAAACATCGTTTTGTTTTGTCAAGGCAAATCGACTCTGTTTTGCACCACTGCAAGTTTTGTCGGAAATTCTCTGCTTTCGCTCGACACGTTCACTCCGCTCTCGTATGCCAAAGTGGCGTATTTCACAAAGTCCTCTTCCACTTTTTCACCCTTGACAATGACGGGACATCCCGGCGGATATGCCCACGCGTTCTCCGCGGACACTCTGCCTACGCTTTGCGCAAAATCGACGTATTCGCAACTTAAAGTATCGATTTGATACGGTTCAAATACCTTTTGTGGCAATTTCGGCAATTTTACGTACGTCAATCCGTCTCTCGTCTTTGCGCTCGAGTCTATATCGAACACCGCCTTTGCGAGTTTTGCAAAAGACGCTTTGTCATCCCCGAGTCCGCTCATTGCAATCGCATAGTTTACGCTTGCCATTTCAAGTTCTATATCGCTGTCTGCACGCAGTTTTTTCTTGAATTCCACGCCGCTTAGTGCGCAACCGCCCACGCAAAACACAAGCTTGCTCTTGTCGTATGCAAACACTCTTCCGTCCTTTTTTCCGTCAAACAGTTTGACGTTGGCAAGATGCGAAAAAGATTTTCTCACCATATCCAGGTTCTTGCTCCACTCGCCCATTGCTTCGCTTGCGTAGTTTTGCAAAAACCTTATGCAGCCGTCGATGGACGCCATAAGCACGTAGGACGGCGACGAGGATTGAAACACCGCGAGGTTTTTATCTATGCGTTTTATATCCGCTTCTTTCGTGCAAACGTGAAGTATAGCGGTCTGCGTAAGCGAGGGCAACGTCTTGTGCAAGCTGTTCACCACAACGTCTGCGCCAAACTGTCTTGCGCTCTTTTCAAAGCCTTTGTAAAGACCGAGATGCGCCCCGTGCGCCTCGTCCACAAACAACAACGCGCCCCTCTCATGACATATATCCGCAATGCTTTTTATGTCGCTGATTATCCCCTCGTAAGTGGGGCTTGTTATGACGACAAGTTTTATATCGCCGTCTTTTTCAAACGCTTTTTCAACGCTTTCGGGCAACACCGAGCCGTAAAAACCGTATTCCTCGAAATACGTCGGGTCAACGTACACAGGCACAAGTCGGCAAAGCTCGATTGCGTTGTATACGGACTTATGGCAATTGCGCGCCACAAGCACCTTATCGCCTTCTTTGGTCAATGCCCTTATAGACGCCAAAACGCCTGCCGTACTGCCACCCACCAAAAAGCGAGAGCAAAGCGTGCCGTACAGTTTACTCGCCCTCTTTTCCGCGTCGAGAATAACCCCCGAAGCGTCGTGGAGATTGTCAAAACCGTCAATCTCGGTGATATCTATTTTTTATGCGCCGAACAGAAAATCGTATGCGCCCCTCTTATGCCCGGGCATATGAAAAGGCACGATACCTTTATCGTCGTGTTCTTTGAGGAGTTCCGCAAGTCCTTTTTCGTCCTGCGCCTTCTTATCCGACGTGCCGAAATGCGTATTTAAGCCCAAAATTTGTCCGTTTTTGCGTTTCATATTTTAATTATAGCACAACTTTGCAAAATTGCTATGGAAATATCCGTATATCCGTGCTATAATCGATATTGATAAATTAAAAGGCGTATCTATGAAGAAAAAAGCGTTTATCGTCATCATCGCAATCGTCCTTATGCTCGCAAGTTTGGCGAGCTTTGTTGCGTGCGACAAAAACAAAACGCCCACAAAATTCAACGTCAACGTCATAAGCAACGGCAACGCTCTTATTTTCGAGCCTGTCCGCAAGGATATCAAATACGGCTTGCTCTTTTACGTCGGTACGGGTATCGCCCCCGAAAAGTACTCCTACCTCGGTTATCGACTTGCCGAAGAAGGCTATCTCGCCTATATCCCCAAAACGCAAAACGATATGCCCTATCAATATTTTGAGAAAACCGAACTTGCGTTTGAAAGTTATCCGAGCGTGCAATTTTTCATCGGCGGGCACTCCAACCAAGGCTCGGACGCAGCCTTGCGCAGAATACACGAAAACAATCAAAAGGCAATCGGCGCAATATTCTTCTCTCCCATAACCGTCGGTCATTACCCGATATTCGACAAAGACGGCAACCACGTCAAAGACGAGGACGGATTTGACGTATATGAGGACTACACGCTTTCCGCGTCCTCGTTGCCAACACTTTATATCTCGGGCGGCAAAGACGCCGTCTGCACGCAAGCGCAAATAGACGAGGCAAAATCCAGAATGTCGCAAAACTGCACCTACAAGACGATAGGAAACGGCAACCACACCGCCTTTGCAAATATTAACGAAACCGCCGACCTGCCCATAGCATTCCAACTCTTCCCCAACTTCACCGCCGACGTATCCGCAACGACGGTAGCGCAAAAAGACGAGCAACGCACGCTTGTCGCAAGTTACGTCTTGCAATTTATCAAAGACAACCGAAAATAACACGATAGTTACAAAACAATCACACTATAGTTGAAACGAAAAATCCGAGCACAACGCTCGGATTTTTAATATTTTTCATCTATATACGATTGGTTATCAATGCGACATATCTTTCAAAAGACGTATTTGTATCGCAAGATATTTCTATTATTCTTCGGCTTCGTTTTCGCTTTCAGCGGATTCTCTCTTATACTCGCCAACTTGTTTTTCAAAAGCCTTTGAGTCGATAAGGTCAAACAGCGCAGGGCGCAATTTTTGAGGTTCGACGCTCTTTTCCGCCGCAAGCGTAAAGATAAACAAGAAAATAAGTCCGTTTGGCGTATAGTAGAACACGTCGATAAGTCCGTACGCAAAGAAGATTGCAAAGCCGAAACACATAAACCACTTTTCCGTACTGCGATTTGTCAAAAACGCTCTCAATCTCGACCATTCGAGGAAAAGCCACGCGATAAAGCCCACGATACCCGTTGCGCCGAGCGCTTGGAAGAAGGTGGAATGATACCAATACGGCGTATAGCCGTCGCTGGGTCTGCCAACGTGCGCGCCCATTCTGTAATCGAAGCCCGTACCGAAAATCGGATTGTTTTTGAAGCTTTCGATTGCGTCCTCGTAGAGAATATCGCGACCGCTACCGTCGAGCGCTCTGCCCATAATTCCGCCCATAACCTCGTGGATTTTGTCGGCGTACGCCATAAACAAGAATATGCCGACGACTATCGCCAAGCACACGGTGATAATGGCGCGACCGCGGTATTTGCTCTTGTACACGCAAAGTCCCACGCCCGCGACAAGTCCGATTGCGCCGAACAAAATCGCACCGCGCGACGATGACATAAACACGAAGAAGTATTGAATGAGAGCATATAGCAAATAAAGCGGTGAGAACTTGCCGTGCTTAACGGCGTAATAGAGCGTTGCAGGCATCATCGTTGCAAGGATAATGCTGTAATTGTTTGGTCCGCCCCAACCGATATCTACGCTTTTGTTCTTAAATCCGTCAAGGATTGCGTCAAATCCACCGCCTCTTCTCGCATAATATACGATAAGTTGAAGCATTATAAGCACGCTCGTTGCAAACATAAGATGAAGAACGTAATCGATAATCCTTTTGCCGTCCTCACCGCCCGAAGTAGTGGCGTTGAAGAACACGTATCCGAGCGCAAGCACCACGCAAAGAAGCCCCACGATAGTGGCAACCACGCCGTGATCGGCAAAGTTTTGATACCGCTCCGCCCTTGCGATGCCCGAAATCATATTGGCAACACAAAAAACGACGGTTGCAAGCGTAGTTACGGTTATAGTCTTGTAATTAAAAAACTTGAATGACGGACGGAATCTGATAATATTTACAATTGCGCCGATAGGTATAAGCGCAACGAACGAGATAAGCCACGCCATACCTTGCAAATCGTGTCGGTTTTTGCCGAGCATAAAGAGAAAAGTCCACAAAATAGCAATCACGGGCATAGTGTCTTTGCAAAGGCAAAGAATAACGCACGCCGCGACCGCCGCCATTATAAATCCGACAATCCATCCTCCCGTTGCCCAGCACACGAACACGATAGTGAGCCAGCACCAGATAAACGCCTTGGAGCAAAACGCCTTGGAAACGTTTTCTTGCTTGAATAAGTCTTTAATTTTCCCCATTTTTCTTAAGTATGTGCGCGATCAATCGTTGTTAATCAAGATTTTGCTGTATTGATAAGGATATTTCACGCAATTTTCCACCACCTGCGGAACTTCGCCGAAGTTTGCGTCCGCGCTGATGATGCCGTCTGTTTTGACTACTTTGTTTGCTATAAGGTTGATTGCCGACGACATTTCCCCGTCGCCGTTGCAAACGCCTTTGAGTTTGAGCTGCTTTTTGAGAATGGAATACGCGTCGACAGAGTGCTTTGCGCGAGTCGCATATCCAGCAATCACAACGTCGCCCTCGTTTTTGACAAGACGGATTGCGGAATTGATGTCCACGCTTTCGCCTGCGAAAATCGCACCTTCGCTCATACGACCGCCGGTAATTTCCTCAACTCTGCGCTCCAGACTGTCGTAAGTGGGATTGAGCGTATAAGCCACGCCCCACTTTTGCGCCAAAGCGAGTTTGTCTGCGTCCATATCAATCAAAATAGGCACTATTTGATAATAAAGCGCAAGTTGCGAGATTATAAGCCCCAAAGTGCTTGCGCCCACGATAACCACGTAATCGCCCTTTTCGCAATCCAGCGATTCAAAAACGTTGTTGCCCATTGCGATGTATTCCGCAAACACCGCATCCTCGTCGCTTACTCCGTCGGGAAGCGCAAAAACGTTCTCGTACGGCAAGCATACGAAATCGCTCAAAAGACCGTCGATATCCACGCCCATAGTCTTTACCACGTCGATTCCGTGTTCTTTTTGAGTGATGTACGGGCTGATAACCACGCGCGAGCCGAGTTTGAGACCGCTGTCCTCGTCCGCTTCGGACACGTAGGCAACGGCAGAGTGTCCGGGCACGATTGCCGAGTCTTTATCGCATGCGGCAAGATGCGACAAGTCCGCCGAGGATACCGCCACTTTGGATATCTTGACTTTTACTTGTCCCTCCTCGCGCACGCCGGCTTTTTCCACCAACGTTACGCCTTCGTTATTTATACGCCATTGTTTCATAAGCACCTTCTTTTTTGCATTCTACCATATATATTGCGACTTGGCAACCCGCAAAATCCACGCCATGCCTTTCGCACCTATATAATCGCACAATGCATGGGACTTTTTTGTCCCATATAGGTTATTTTTCGCACTCACTCTCGTCGGTGAGTATTCTGGAATAATTTGAGTTTCCCTGCGGCTGTTTGTCGGATATAATCCACTTTTCTCTGCGCAAGCAATCGTCCGCATAGAAGAATATATGCTTATCCTTCCAGCCGTTTCTCATTCGGTTCTGCAAAATCTTGCTCTCAAACACCATGTCCACGACGTCCGGATGCGCGCCCACGTAAATAACGTCGCTCTTGCTGTCTATTATATAATCCACAAGGTCGTCGCGCAGCATAAACGCAAGTTGTGCGTCGCTGGTTACAAATCCGCCTGCGCAGTTGTCGCACGGCTGCAACATAAAGTCGTCAAGCGGCAACCTCGTTTTCTTCCTCGTAAGTTCCACAAGTCCGAGCGCGGTCATTCCCACGGTGGACGTTTTCATTCTGTCGCGCTTCAATGCGTTTTGCAAAGCCTCAACTACGCTATCCCTATGCTCTTGCGACTGCATATCGATAAAGTCGATTATAACAATGCCGCTGATATTGCGGATTCTGAGTTGCCTTGCGATGCATTCCGCTGCGGCGAGATTGGTCTTATACACGGTGTCCTCGAGGTCGCTTGTACCCACAAACTTGCCCGTATTCACGTCGATTACCGTCAGTGCCTCAGCCTTGTCGATTACGATATACGCCCCCGAGCCGAAACTCACTTTTTGGTCGCACAAGTGGTTGATTTGCTTGTCAATCCCGAAGTGGCGCATAATATTGCGCTCACCCTCGTACATCTCGCATTTTGCCTTGCCGACCTTACCCTCTAGCGCCTTTACGATACGCTCGTCGTTGACGATAACCCTGTCCACGTCCTCGCTGAACGTTTCTCTTATCGCTCTTTCAAACAAACTCGCGTCCTCGAAAACTACTTCTTTTTCGGGCGTTTTCTTGTAGTCGTCTTGCACCTTTTGCCAAAGCATGACAAGCCTCTCGATTTCTTCCGAGATATCCTTGTCCGACGCTTTTTTTGCGG
>SAMEA104315437__coassemble_382_pt1 | contig 23914 bp, 38 predicted proteins | sample SAMEA104315437__metabat2_low_PE_024 | metagenome-assembled genome bin SAMEA104315437 (sample SAMEA104315437) | gut metagenome | biome: Monkey gut; feature: monkey-associated habitat; material: faeces | place: China | collected 2013 | reverse complement strand
AACTGACCGACATCGAAAAGCGATTGACGATTGAAAAATCTCAAACGGCGTTCAGACTTTCCAAAGAGCAAATAATCGATTATTACAAATCCGCACTTGAAAAAGAGCCGCTACAACTGATAAATTACTTCGTAAAAGAAATTCAGTTGTATGACGACAAAATGATAATTATCTACAACACCCCAAAGACGATAAACCTTGACGAAAGTCAAGGTTTTTCTTTTTACGACAAAAACGTCAAAATGCCGTACGTGATACAAAACAGAGAGTATTACGGACTTAAAGATTTCAGACTTATAATGCGTATTTGACAATTACGCAGACGATTTATTCCACGGTGTTCTTGACGTGAGCCTCTCAGGAGCGTGTCGGTAGGCAAATAAACCGCCAACCGACAGCCCCGAGGGGCTTTTCGTTTGCCTTTGGCAAGATAGCCTGACACACTCCTTTCTCACGTCAAGAACCTTTCGCGGCATAAAGCCGTCTGCAACTGCTACGGATAAAGCGATACGAACTTTAGCCTACGAACCCCTAAAAGGATAAAACGACGGCACGCCAACAATCGAAAAACGCAGATAAAACTTGAATTTTTGCAAAAGAAAAACCTAAACCAAATACTTTCGTATTCGATTTAGGTTTTGCTTGGCGGAAGCGGTGGGATTCGAACCCACGAACGAGTTACCCCGTTACCGCATTTCGAGTGCGGGCCGTTATGACCACTTCGATACACTTCCGTATAATTTATTGCGTTTTCGCAATTTGCTAACACATTATAGTATATTATTTTTGATTTTGCAACAAATTTTGTCTTGCATATCCGCATAATCTCAATTATACTGGTTTTATAATACTTAGGGGGAACTATTGTGTCCAAAATTTCAAAAACCGAAAAAATCTTGTATTCTTTGCTCGGGTTGTCCGTGGCAATCATCGTCCTCGGTATACTGTTTTTGCTAAACGCAATGCAAGACATGTCCAATCCCGACAATATCGCGTTCTTTACCTCATTCAGCAAAATCGACAACGTGCTTGCAAAATATATTGTCGTCATACTCACGATGAGCTGCGGAATTATGCTGTTTTCGAACGTGGCGTTGCGTTTTCCGAACAAGAAACTGCGCAACGGGCTCACAATCGGCATTACGACGTTTGCTTTTGTGCTGACCTTGCCGCTTGTGTATGTGTTTATCGCAATTCTTCCGCTTGCGGCGAAAGCCACGACAAGCGGTATGCCTGCCTTCGAGCAACTGAACGTCGTTGACCAAGTTATGCGCACGGACAATATTCTGGCAGGATTCATGGACTGGTTCGGTAGCGGAGCGTTTCTTTGGGTGGTGCTTGTGTTTATGTTGCTTTTGTCCATACTATTCTTGCTTGAGCCGCTGTTTGCGGGCATTTGCGTTACGAAAGGCAAGATTCTCAATATCGTAGGCAAAAACAAGGACGGAAAAATCCGTCTCTTCACCACCGACGAATTGCCCGTGCTTAAGGCTCAACGTGAAGCAGAACAAGGCGAAGGCGAGCAAAAGAGCGAGGACGACGAAGCGAATTTGGAAATGCCTGTCGAAGTCGCTTGCGACGAAACGGCGGAATAACGAATATATGCCATATAAGGCGGGCGCAAAAATGCGCTCGCTTTTGTTTTTTCCCGTTACGCTTGATTTTCGGACAAATACGGCTTATTATATCATTAGCAAACGAAAGGACTTGAAAAAATGGATATTTGCACTTTTTTGGAAAAATCATATACCGCATACCACACCACGCTCAATTGTCAGTTCATACTCGAAAAGAACGGCTTTGAACAACTCGACCTCGACAAAGAGTGGACTTTGACAAAAGGCGGCAAATATTACGTAACTAAAAACGACAGCGCGCTTATTGCGTTCAAAGCAGGCGAAAACTTTGCTTTCAATATCGCCGAAAGCCACACGGATTCGCCTTGCCTCAAAGTGAAGGGAAATAATCTCGTGCAAACGTCGGAAGGCGCGCGAGTAAACGTGGAAGAGTACGGAGGACTTATCCTCTACTCCATGCTCGACGCACCGCTCAAAATCGCAGGACGCGTGCTTGAAAGACACGGCGACAAACTTGTGTCCAAAGTGGTCGAAAGCAAATACAACGTCCAAATTCCGTCCGTCGCGATACATCACAATCCCACCGTCAACAACGGCATGGCATTGAGCGTGCAAAAGGATATGTTGCCGCTTTTGGGCAACGTTGAAGACTTGTATTCCACTCTCTCGAAGGACGAAATCGTGGACGCGGACTTGTACGTAGTGCCTGCGACAACCCCCTATTACAGCGGCGTGAACGAGGAATATCTCTGCTCGCCGAGAATAGACAATCTCACAAGCGTGTATGCGTCTATGCAGGCAATCGTTGAATGCAATCCGCAAAACGTCGCGCTTGCGTGCTGCTTCGACAACGAGGAAGTGGGCAGCCGTACAAAGCAAGGGGCAAACTCCGCGCTTCTGCGCAACGTACTCAAAAAGATTGCGCGCGGCATGGGCAAGAGCAAGGACGAATTTATCTCCGCTTGCGAAAACGGTTTTATTCTCTCAATCGACAACGGACACGCTATGCACCCCTCATTCCCCGAAAAGTCGGATATCAAAGAAAGAGTGTATCTCAACGGCGGTATTGTGATAAAGCACCACACCAACTACTCGACGGACGGGTTCTCCTCCGCAGTGGTGAAAACAATGCTTGACAAAGCAGGCGTTGAATATCAGGATTATTACAATCATTCGGATTTGCGTTGCGGCAGCACCATAGGTCTTATGACCAGCGCAAACCTTGCAATGAACGCTTGCGACATCGGTCTTGCGCAACTCGCAATGCACTCCGCAGTAGAAACCGTGGGAGCAACGGATATCGCAAAAATGCAAAAGTGCGTAAACGCTTTCCTAGGTTGCGCAATAGTGCAAAAAGGACAAAACGTAGAGATAAAGTTGTAAAACTCGCACTTAAACTTCGTTTTTTGCGCAAAACGACTATAATTTAAGCAATTAAAAAGGACTTGCGATTTGCAAGTCCTTTTCGTTTGTTTTATATCTTAATCGGCTTACTCCACAAACGCTACGAACGCTTGGTGCGCCGTGTAAAGATCCGCTTTGGAGATAAGCTCATAAGGCGCGTGCATCGAGAGCACCGGAACGCCCATATCAACAGTGTCGATATTCATGTTGGAAATGAATTTTGCGACCGTTCCGCCTCCGCCGAGGTCCACTCTGCCGAGTTCGCCGGTTTGCCATACGATGCCTGCTTTTGCAAACACTTGGCGCAAATAGCCGATATACTCTGCGGAAGCGTCGTTGGAGCCGGACTTGCCGCGTGCGCCCGTAAACTTGTTCATTGTAACGCCAAAGTTGACGTGTCCTGCGTTCATATCCTCGAATGCGGAAGCAAATGCGGGATCATAGCCTGCCGTTACGTCTGCGGAGATGCACTTGGAGTTTTCTCTCACGACGGACGGATTTGCGCCGTAGCTCTTTGCGATTTCATTTAGCAAGTCGTTGATGAGAACGCATTGCATGCCCGTGTTGCCCTCGGAGCCGATTTCTTCCTTGTCGGCGAGAATGCACATAACCGTTTGGTCGGTATTTGCCTCAAGGGTTGCGGTGATTTCGGGATAAGCGCACACTCTGTCGTCATGACCATAGCTTGCAACGAACGCTCTGTCAAAACCGACGTCCTTAGCCTTGGCTGCAGGAACCGCCTCGAGTTCTGCGGAAATAAAGTCCTCTTCACAGATACCGTACTTGGCGTTGAGGATGTTCAAAACGCCTTTCTTGACTGCGTCTTTTTCATCGCCCTTTACGGGGATACCGCCGACGAGCAAGTTGAGATTTTCCGCTTGGAAACCGTCCGCAATCGTCTTGGTATTGAGCTCTTGAGAAAGGTGCGGAAGCAAGTCCGTGATGTAGAACACGGGATCGTTTTCGTCCTCGCCGACATTGAGCGTAACTTTGCTGCCGTCTTTGAGAATCACTACGCCGTGAAGAGCAAGAGGAATGGTGAGCCATTGATACTTCTTGATGCCGCCGTAATAGTGCGTCTTGAGATACGCCATATCCGCTTTTTCATAGAGCGGAACTTGCTTGAGGTCAAGACGAGGGCTGTCAACGTGTGCAACGAGAATACGCACACCGTTCTTTGCCACGTCTGCCTTGCCCGCGCGGATGATGAAAAGTCCTTTGCCACGATTGTTGTAGTAGAGTTTGTCGCCGGGGTTGATTTTGTCTCCAAGCACGTACACCTTGTAGCCTTGCGCCTCGATCATGGCGACGCTTTCCGCCACCACTTCCCTCTCGGTCTTGCCGTTGTCAAGGAATTTTTTGTAACCTTCTGCATATTCGCTGATGACGGAAAGTTTCTTCTCGTCCGCCAATGCGTAAACGTTTTGTCTTTTATAAGTGTAATCCATAAAAGCCTCGCTAAATTTATTTTCTGCCAACATTATACCACACCCGTGCGAAAAATCAACAAATGCGCCGATAATAAAAATAATGCCCCGCAAAGAGCATCATTTTCTTCCCACAAGTTCGTCAAGCGAAACGTCAAAAATATCCGCGATTTTTACAAGCATAAATATGTCGGGCGTGCTGTATCCGTTCTCATAATTGGACACCAAACTCTTTTTCCCGCCCAACATCTCCGCAAGCTCGCCTTGCGTCTTTCCATACAGTATTCGAAGCGCTTTGATATTCTTTCCGATTTCGTTTTTCATATTGACAATAGTACAAGTATTTTGTACAATATGTGTAAAAGTACAAGTATTTTGTACATATTTATGGAGGAAAATCAACTATGAAAAACAAAACAACCGCGGGGCTTTTGGCTTTTTTTCTCGGTGGTATGGGGATACACAAGTTTTATCTAAATCAAACGACCGCCGGTATTTTGTATTTGTTATTTTCTTGGACGTGCATACCTGCAATTTTGGCATTTATTGACTGCATAATTTTGTTTACTATGCCCGACGACGAATTTAACAAAAAATACAATTCGACTACCGCCCCTCAAAACACTCAACCGACTCAAGATAACACCCAAACGCTTTTGGAATATAAAAATTTACTCGACCAAAACGTTATATCGCAAGATGAATTCAATTATATAAAAAAGAGGATACTTAATCAATGAATAACCTACTTGAACCAAAATATAAAAAACTATTTATTATAACTTCCGCTTTGTTTGCCGTTGGAACACTCTTCGGCATTATATGCGGTAGTGTATTGTTGGATACTGTAATACAATCTTCTTACGGCAATTATGTTGGCTTTAGCTTTGGTGGCGGAATGTCTATCGGCGGTGCATTTACATTGTTGTTTGCATTGGCTTTTTCTCTTTTAGCATACCTTCTAAAAATTCAAAGGAAGCAAATGTTTGCCATAGGAAGCATATTTCTATGTGCTTGGGCTTCCGTTTTCTTTTCTTTCAGCGCAATCGACTGTGAATTTCAAGGTGGAACTCTTCCAATAATTTGTCTGCCAATAATATGCACAATAATAAGTATTGTAAATTTCATTCTATCAATCGCATACCTCGTTATGAAAGAATCTGACAGAAAATCTTTGCTTGCACAACAAGCAGAAAAAGAGAATTCTTTTGTGCTGCTACATCAAGGCGCAGTAGAATTGGAAAACCTAAAAAAACTACTCGACTGCCAAATAATCACAGAAGACGAATTTGCCATTAAAAAGTCGAAAATAATGATACAATACAAGATTGCACCAACTGTAAAACAAGTGCAACCGCAACCCGCCACACACTACAATCAATTTACACAACTCTTAAAAGCGGACGGAACGTACAAATTCAGCGATATAGTTTTGACTCTTGCAAAGGCTAAATACGACTTCAAAAATGCCGATTCGGGCATTTCTCTGCTATCGGGAACATACATATTGGATTCCACGAAGAAAGTCGTTACACTCTTTAAGCCCGACAAGTCGTTGATGCAACTCTCTATCGACGAAAGCGGTAATCTCGTAACAGCCAACGGAAACGTTTATGAAAAACAATAAAGCTAAATTGCACACCGCAAGCGTCACTCTTTGAGTGGCGCTTGTTTTTTGCCGTTTTGCATTTACAAGAGTGAGTTTTGTGGTATAATTATTGCAATAAATATCTTATAGGTGGTTTTTATGATCGTAGATAAAAGACAAGAGGTGCTTGCACACAATTTGGTCAACTACTCTATCCACGTCGGCAAGGGCGACAAGGTTTGGATTGACGCTATCGGTTGCGGAGAACAACTGCCTGCGTGCATTATTCGCGAAGTGTATAAGAACGGCGGAATTCCCTTCCTCAACATAATCGACAAGCGTTTGCAACGCGAATTACTTATGGGCGCGACGCCGAAAATGCTGGATATATGGGCAAAGCGCGACGCGGATTTTATGGATAAAATGGATTGCTATATCGGCATCCGCGGCGGCAACAACAGCTATGAAACAAGCGACGTACCGGAGAGCATTATGCAAGAGTACGACAAGCGTTACGGTATCCCCGTGCATAGCGACAGGCGCGTGGCGCATACTCGTTGGGTTATTTTGAGATACCCCACCGAAGGCATGAGTCAACTTGCAGGAATGAGCACCGAGGCATTTGAGGACTACTTCTTCAACGTGTGCTGTCTTGACTATCAAAAGATGAGCGATGCGATGGAACCGCTGGTTAATCTTATGAATAAGACGGATAAAGTGCATATTCTGGCAAAAGACACCGATTTGACGTTCTCTATCAAGGGCATCCCTGCAATCAAATGCGACGGCGCTTGCAACATTCCAGACGGCGAAGTTTACACCGCTCCCGTCAAGAACAGCGTGAATGGTTATATCAGTTACAATACCCCGTCAATCGAAAACGGCTTCCGCTTTGAGAACGTTCGCCTCGAATTCAAAGACGGCAAAATCATCAAGGCGACCGCCAACAATACCGAGAAAGCCAACGCTATTTTCGACACTGACGAGGGAGCGAGATACGTGGGTGAATTTGCAATCGGCGTCAATCCGTACGTAACGCAAGCAATCGGCGATATCCTCTTTGACGAGAAGATAAGCGGCTCTTTCCACTTCACTCCCGGATGCTGCTATGACGACGCGCCAAACGGCAATAAGAGCGCGGTGCACTGGGATTTGGTATTGTGCCAGAATCCTGAATTCGGCGGTGGTGAAATCTGGTTTGACGACGTTCTAATCCGCAAAGACGGCCGCTTCGTCCTCCCCGAACTCTTCGGCTTGAACCCCGAAAATTTGAAATAATCAAATCGTATCCTTATAAACGAAAAGCCACACGAACAATCGTGTGGCTTTTTATAATGTTTTTTCGTCATACCATAATTATACCATTTATCCGTAAAACTCTACTATATGAAAAATCCACCGATTGCTCGGTGGATTTTGTGTTGTGTTTATCGATTAGATGAGTTGCAAAATGCAAGTTTCTGCTGCGTCACCGCGACGGTTGCCCGTTTTGAGGATGCGAGTGTAACCGCCGCCTTGTCCGAGTTCGTTCTTGCGAGCGTCGTACTTGGGTGCATACTCTTTGAAAATCTTTTCGATGAGCGGGTGTTTTGTGTCTTTGATGCGTGCTTTGTATGCGCTCTTGGACTCTTTCTCGCCCTTGATTTCTTTGAGGTCAACAAGCTCTGCCATAAGTCTTCTGCGTGCTGCGAGTTTCTTGGGACCGTCGTTGGTGAAAACGACTTCGTTCTTTGCGCCCTTTGCGTTCGTAACGGTCTTGGTGACTTTGACATCGTCTTGATAGGCTCTCATTGCGATAGTGATGTATTTCTCTGCAAGACTTCTGACTGCTTTTGCGCGATCGACTGTCGTTTCGATTTGACCGTACCACAAGAGTTCAGAAACTTGGTTTTTGAGCATAGCCATTCTTTGGTCTGTGCGTTTTCCTAATTTAGACATTTAGTTCCTCCTGTACCCTTAGTCCTCAACGACTTTCAAACCAAGTCCGAGGTCTTCGAGTTTCTTGACAACTTCTTCGAGTGATTTTCTGCCGAGGTTTCTCACTTTGAGCATATCGTCTTCCGTACGCTTGGTGAGGTCTTCGACTGTGTGGATATTTGCACGCTTCAAGCAGTTGTATGAGCGCACCGAGAGGTCGAGATCTTCAACCGACATATCCAAAACCTTGGTGTCTTGTGTGTCGGGTTTGAGGATTTCAACGCCCTTCATACTTTCAACGAGGTCAACAAAGAGTTTGAGGTGATCGTTCATAATCTTTGCTGCGAGCGACGTGATTTCTTCTGCGGATGTCGTGCCGTCGGTTGTCACTTCGAGAGTGAGCTTGTCAAAGTCGATGCTTTGCTCGACACGAGTGCTTTCTACCGCATAGTTGACTTTTACAACCGGCGTGTAAATGGAATCGATTGGAATATAACCGATGAGTTCGTGACTGTCCTTGTTTTTAGATGCAGGAACATAACCTCTTCCGCAATCCACGAAAATGGACATATCAATCTCAGCACCCTCGTCCAAAGTGCAGATGACTTGGTCGGGATTCATGACTTCGATGCCTGTTGCGCATTGAATGTCACCGGCAGTAACGGTGCCGACTGTGTTTGCATAGAGCTTGCACTCTTGCTTGCCGGCGGTCTCGAGACTGCTTACCGCTTTGAAACGAACAGTTTTGAGGTTGAGGATAATTTCCGTAACTTCCTCTTTTACGCCCTTGATTGTGGAAAACTCATGCTCCACACCCGCAATCTTGATACCGACAGCTGCGGCACCCGGAAGTGCGGAAAGAAGGATACGACGCAAGCAGTTGCCAATCGTCGTGCCAAAGCCGCGCTCGAGCGGTTCGACTACGAACTTGCAGTAATTGCCGCTTCCGTTCGGTGTAGGCGTAATTTTGGGACTTCTCATTTCCATCATAACTGTGTCCTCCAATCAGATTATTTTGAGTACAACTCGACGATAAGGTGTTCTTGAATATCGAGGTCGATGTCTTCTCTTTGAGGAAGTGCAACAACCTTGCCCGTCAACGTTGCGTTGTCGAATTCAAGCCATTTTACGAGGCTGAGATTCTTTGTTTCTTTGACAGCGTCCCACATAGAGGAGTCTCTCTTGTTCTCTTTGACTGCGATGACGTCGCCGACTTTGATGAGGTAGGACGGAATGTCAACCGTTTTGCCGTTGACCGTGATGTGTCCGTGGTTGACGATTTGACGTGCCATTGCTCTTGAAGAGCCGAGACCAAGACGATAAACTGCGTTGTCAAGACGTCTTTCGATAAGGGTGAGCATGTTGTCACCGGTTACGCCGCGCATTTCGGACGCTCTGTCATAGTACATCTTGAATTGTTTTTCCGTTACGCCATAGTAGCGTTTGGTTTTTTGTTTCTCGCGAAGTTGGATGCTGTAACCGCTTGCTTTCTTTCTTCCTTTGCCGTGGTCACCCGGAGGTGCGTACTTGGTAAGGATGGGGCATTTGGTGGAACTGCACTTTTCGCCTTTCAAATAAAGTTTGCAACCTTCGCGTCTGCAAAGACGGCAATCTGCTCCTGTATATTTAGCCATAACTTAAATCCTCCTCTTACAGTCTTCTCGCCTTCGGCGGACGGCATCCGTTGTGAGGAATCGGAGATACGTCTTGAATGAGGGTTACTTCGATACCGACGTTGCCGAGTGCGCGGATTGCGCTTTCTCTGCCTTGTCCCGGACCCTTGACGTAAACTTCAACGCTTCTCATACCTTGGTCGTAAGCGACTTTTGCTGCGTCTTCACTTACCATTTGTGCTGCAAACGGAGTGGATTTACGGCTGCCGCGGAGTTTGAGCTTACCTGCGGATGACCAGGAAATCGCATTGCCGTTCATATCGGTAATAGTGACGATTGTGTTGTTGAAAGATGCATGGATATGCACTTGACCTTTCTCAACGTGTTTGATATCTTTTCTTTTCTTAATAGCCTTTCTTGCAATACCTGCCATAGTCGCGCCTCCTTATTTCTTGCGGCTTACTGCGCGCTTTGGTCCCTTTCTTGTACGGGCGTTTTGTTTTGTGTTTTGACCACGGACGGGAAGTCCTTTTCTGTGGCGAACACCACGATAGCAACCGATTTCCATCAATCTCTTGATATTGAGACCGACTTCTCTCTTGAGGTCGCCTTCTACGTGCAAATGTTGTTCAATGTAATCACGAATGAGACTTACTTGGTCTTCTGTCAAATCCTTGACTCTGACGTCGGGATTGACGCCTGTCTCGCTCAAGATCTTTTGAGACGTTGCAAGACCGATACCGTAAATGTAGGTAAGTCCGTATTCAACTCTCTTGTCGCGCGGAAGATCCACGCCGGCGATTCTTGCCATTTTCTACCTCCGAAATAGTGAAAAAAGTTTTTTATATATGCCACGCATAGGTAGTTGCCGTTTAATTGTGGAATGTAGCAACCAGCCGCCCTACGCTTTTTGCCGATTTTAACTTTTGAAGTCTCAAAGCGGAGCTATGCCTCAAAACGTTCAAAAGCCAAACCCCTCAATCAACCTTGACGTTGTTTGTGGTTTGGATACTTTGAGCAGATAACCATAACTCTGCCGTTTCTTTTGATAACTTTGCATTTGTCGCACATAGGCTTGACGCTGGGTCTGACTTTCATAGTTAACCTCCTGATGAGTCCTTTTGTTTGGCTTTGATTTGTTGACCTTATTTGTTGCGGTAGATAATTCTGCCTTTTGTCAGGTCGTACGGCGACATTTCGATTTTGACTTTGTCGCCTTCGAGAATTCTTATGTTGTTGATGCGCAATTTTCCGCCGAGATAAGCTAGTATCTCGTGTCCGTTGCTCAGCATCACTCTGAACTGCGTCTTTGGCAATACCTCAATGACTTTGCCTTCGGTTTCGATAACGTCTTCTTTTGACATAGAGTCCTCTTTATTCTTTGTTGTCATTGTAAAAACGGAGCGCGCTGTGCAATTCTGCATCAAATACTTGCATGCCGTTTTTAAGTTTTTCCGCAATCTTTTCAAGCACGTCGCCCGTTGATTGCAGGTGTTTTACGTTTTTAAGCTTTGCGCTTTTGATGTGTCTCAAATCTCCGTCGGCAATTCTTACGGTGTTCTCGTCCACGATTTCCACAACCGCATAGTACGCACCTTGGTCGCGACCGGCTTTTGAATAAACGATTGTTCCCAGTTCCATATCAAAGCGTAAGTATTTCCGCTCCGTTTTCTGTCAGAGCAACAGTGTTTTCGTAGTGCGCGGACGGCTTACCGTCCAAAGTTTCGCACTTCCAACCGTCCTCTAAGGTCTGCCACGTTCCCATATTCACCATCGGCTCGATTGCAAGCACCATGCCGACCTGAAGTCTTGGTCCGTGTCCCGCTCTGCCGTAGTTTGGCACCGCAGGGTCCTCGTGCATCTCGCGTCCTATGCCGTGTCCGACCATCGAACGCACGACGCCGTATCCTCTATCCTCGTTGTAAACTTGGATTGCGTGAGATATATCTCCGAGATGTCCGCCGTCTTTGAACTGCTTGACGCCTTCAAAGAAGCTCTCTCTCGTGGTGGCAACCAACGCTTTCTTCTCGTCGCTTACTTCGCCGACCAAAAACGTTCTTGCCGCGTCCGCTTGCCAGCCTTTGAAAACCAGTCCGCAGTCGACGCCGATTATCTCGCCCTCTTTGAGTTTTCTTTCGGACGGGAACCCGTGAACGACCACTTCGTCGATTGACGCGCATATCGTGCCGGGGAATCCGCCGTATCCGAGAAAGGACGGGGTTGAATTGTGCCTCTTTATGAAATCGTATGCAAACTCATCGAGTTTTTTGGTGGAAACCCCGGGCTTTACTCTCTCTTCGAGGTAGAGCAGGCAATCTCGCAAGATTGCGCCGGATTTTCTCATGCATTCAATTTCCTGAGGACTTTTGATGTTTATCATTCGAGCACCTTCTTGATATCCGCAAAGATTTCTTCCTTCGTGCCGTTTGCGACGATATCCACTATCTTGCCTTGCGCACGGTAGTAATCGATGAGCGGTTGAGTCTGTTCTTGATAAACCCTGAGTCTGTTCTTTACGGTTTCGGGCTTGTCGTCGTCGCGGATGAAAAGTTCCTTTCCGCACTTTTCGCAAGTCGTCTTGCCGTCGAGCATGGAGATGTGATAAGTCTCACCGCATACGCAAACTCTTCTACCGCCGAGTCTTTCGATTATTGTCTCGAAAGGAACGTCGATGTTGATTGCCATATCGATTTTCGCAACCTTGTCAAGCTCTTGTGCCTGAGCAATCGTGCGGGGGAAACCGTCGAGTATGTATCCGTTTTTGCAATCGTCTTGTTCAAGTCTGTCTTTCACAAGTCCGATGACCACGTCGTCGGGAACGAGTCCGCCCGATTCCACAAACGCTTTGGCTTTGAGACCGAGAGGCGTGCCCTCTTTCATGTTGCGACGAAGGATATCACCCGTTGAGATGTGAGGAACTTTGAATTCCTCTGCAATCATTGCCGCTTGCGTACCTTTTCCTGCGCCCGGAGCGCCTAATAATATAATATTTTTCATAATTATTTATTATAGCACTTTTTCTTTGTGATGGCAATCAAATCGATTGTCGATTTGCGCCATCACTCGAAAAATATAGGTTAGTTTGTCGTTTTTCTCTTATTTGAGGAAACCTTTGTAGTGTTTCATCATGATTTGAGATTCGAGTTGCTTGTTGAGTTCCAAAGCAACGGACACGACGATGAGCAATCCGGTTGCGGAGAACGAGCTTGCAAAACCGAGATTGTATTGCGGATCGGAATATTGTCCGGACAATGCCATGAACAAGAACGTCGGGATGAGCGAGATGATCATAAGGAAGATAGCGCCGAACAATGTGATACGGTTGTTGATCTTTCTCAGGAAGTCGCTCGTCGGCTTACCTGCTCTGATGCCGGGGATGAATCCGCCGTATTGTTGGATATTTCTTGACACGTCATCGGGGTTAAACTGAATCTGTGCATAGAAATAGCTGAATCCGAGAATGAACAGAGCCAACAACACGTAGTAAACGGCAGTGCCGCTACCCATGTATCTCGCATACCAAACAGCTGCGTCGGTATTGTTGAAGAAGAGTTGGATGATCATTTGCGGGAACATAAGCAAAGACGACGCAAAGATGATGGGCATAACGCCGCTTCCGTTGACGCGGATGGGTATATAGGTCGTTTGACCGCCATACATCTTGTTGCCTTTGATTTGTTTGGAGTATTGCACGGCAATTCTTCTTTCAGCACCGTCCATGAACACGATGAACACGAATATAGCAACGACCAAAGCGATAAAGCCGAGGATGTTCCAGATGTAAACCCAGTTGTCTCCGACCATTCTGAACGCTTTTGCCATCGTCGTGCCTGCCGTTGAGAGGATACCGATGAAGATGATGATTGACGTGCCGTTGCCGATGCCGTATTCCGTGATTCTTTCGCTGAGCCACATAACCATGACGCTGCCTGCTGTGAGCAACACGATGGTGAGTGCCATTGTAAGAATCGGATTTTCCGCAGAAGCTTCAAACGAGAAGATAGGACGTATATACGCTTTGAAACCGACGACGATACCGATTGCTTGCACGATTGCAAGAACGATAGCCACGATACGCGTGATTTGCGTCAACTTTTCTCTTCCCTCGTCGCCCTCTTTGGACAATCTTTCGAGTGCGGGAATGACAAGCGCGAGCAATTGCATGATAATCGACGAGTTGATGAACGGCAATACGCCAAGCGCGAAGATTGTAGCGTTTTGCATGGATCCGCCCGTGATTATGTTAAGGATGCCGAGGAAGTCGTTGCCGAATTCCGCCGCTTTTGTCATTGCTGCCGCGTCGAATGTGGGAACAGGAACGTAGCAACCGATTCTATAGACGAGAATGAGAGCGAGCGTAAGCCAAATCTTCACTCGGATCTCTTTCGTCTTGAATGCGTTTTTGAGTGTTTCAAACATTATAGCACCTCTACTGTGCCGCCTGCCTTTTCGATTTTTTGAACTGCAGACGCGGTGAATTTGTTGGCTTTTATTGTAAGCTTCTTTTCAAGTTCGCCGTTTCCGAGGACTTTGAGTCCGTAAGGCTCGACTTTCTTGATAATTCCGCTTGCAACAAGTTCATCAATACCGACAACTGCTCCGTCTTCAAATCTATTGAAAACGTCGACGTTGACTTCATTGTAAACGTGTGCGAATCTCTTGTTGTTGAAACCGATTTTCGGAAGTCTTCTGGTCATCGGCATTTGACCGCCTTCGAAGTTGGGACGTACGCCGCCACCGCTTCTAGCCCATTGACCTTTGTGTCCGCGAGTTGATGTTTTGCCCATGCCGGAGCCGATACCGCGACCGATTCTCTTGGTTGTGGTGCGTGCGCCTTCTGCGGGTTTAATGTCTTGAATGTTCATATTGCGCCTCCTCAGACTTCCTCAACTTTTACAAGGTGAGAAACTTTCGCGATTTTTCCTCTCACGCAAGCGTCGTCAACGAAAACGTTGGAGTTGCCGATTTTGTGCAAGCCCATTGCCTCGAGGTTTGCTTTTTGATTTTTGAGGATGCCGTTCGCGCTCTTAACGAGAGTAACTTTGATGTTTTTAACTTCTGCTTTTGCAGCCGCTTTCTTTGCCATAGTACACCTCCCGATTAGTCAGCCACGACGTCAACGCCGCGAAGTTGTGCAATTTGCTCTGCATTGCGGAGGCTCATAAGTCCTTCCAAAGTTGCTTTTGCACTGTTGATGGGGTTGTTGGAGCCCAAAGACTTGGTTCTGATATCCTTGACGCCTGCAACTTCGAGTACCATACGGACTGCGCCGCCTGCGATAACGCCGGTACCTTCTTCAGCAGGAAGGAGAAGAACTTGTCCGCGACCAAACTTGCCTGTCGTCGCATGAGGAATTGTGTTGCCCTTCAAAGAAACAGTAACGAGATTGCGTTTTGCGCTTTGCGTTGCTTTCTCGATTGCTTCGGGAACTTCAGCCGCTTTGCCCATGCCGAGACCGATCTTGCCATTGCCGTCGCCGACCACGACAAGTGCGGAGAAACGCATGTTCTTACCACCCTTAACGGTCTTGGTAACACGGTTGACTGCGATGAGTTTCTTGGTCAAGCCGTCGTTCTCTTCTCTGTTTCTATCGTTTCTTCTATCACGATTTTCTGCCATAATTCCTCCAATTAAAACTCAAGACCGGCTTCTCTTGCGCCGTCGGCGAGTGCTTGAACTCTACCGGTGTAAAGATAACCGCCTCTATCGAAAACGACTTCTTTGATGCCGAGTGCTTGAGCCTTTTCGGCGATTGCGGCACCGACGACCTTAGCAGCGTCGCTCTTGGAAAGTTCTGCAACTTTCGCAGCGATGTCTTTTTCGACCGTGGATGCAGCGCAAAGGGTGTTGCCCTTCACGTCGTCGATGACTTGAGCATAGATATGGTTTGTGCTTCTGTACACGCTAAGACGAGGTCTTGCGGCAGTACCGCTGACTTTCTTTCTCACTCTTGCGTGACGAATGATTCTATCTGCGTTTTTATCTTTTTTTGTTATCATACTTCACCTCAATTACTTCGTGGCTCTCTTGCCGACTTTGTGGATGACCACTTCATCCTTGTAGTGGATGCCGTATCCGTGATACGGTTCTACCGGTTTGATTGCCTTGATGGTTGCGGCAGTTTGACCGACAAGTTGACGATCGATGCCTTTGACAACGATTTCAAGAGGTTGCGGTTGCGCAAACGTGATGCCGTCCGGTGCGGTAAATTCCACGGGGTGAGAAAAACCGATGTTCATCGTGAGTTTGTTGCCCGCGAGAGTAACCTTGTAACCGACGCCGCTTACGATGAGGCTCTTTTCAAAACCTTTCGTAACGCCGACCACCATATTGTGGATGAGAGCGCGGTAAAGACCGTGCAATGCGCGATGGTCTTTGTCGTCGGAATGACGTGTGCATACGACGTGTCCGTTTTCAACGTTGACATCGATGGATTTGTCAACCTTTTGCGTGAGAGTGCCGAGGGGGCCTTTCACGGTAACGAGGTTGTCGTTGTTTTCAACTGTAACACCTTGGGGGATGACGATAGGTGCTCTACCAATTCTTGACATAGCGCGCCTCCTTACCAGATGTATGCCAACACTTCGCCGCCGATGTGTTGTGCCTTAGCCTCTTTGTCGGTGAGAATACCCTTGGAGGTTGAAAGGATGGCGATACCCATACCGTTCAAAACCTTGGGAAGATTGTCAACACCTGCGTAAACGCGGAGACCTGGGGTGGATACTCTCTTAAGTCCCGTAACGACCTTTTGACCTTTGACGGGAGCGTATTTCAAAGTGATTACGATTGTGTTTTGGACTGCGCCTTCAACGATTTCGTAGCCTTTGACATAGCCTTCTTTTACGAGTATGTCTGCGATTGCGACCTTGATTTTGCTCGCCGGAACTTCAACAGTTTCGTGCTTTGCGGTCAAGGCATTTCTAATTCTTGTAAGCATATCTGCAATTGGATCAGTCATTTTTTGTGCCTCCTCTTACCAACTTGCCTTCTTTACTCCGGGGATCTCGCCCTTGTAAGCGAGGTTTCTGAAGCAAACTCTGCAAATACCGTACTTCTTAAGAACGGCGTGTGGTCTTCCGCAAATACGGCAACGTGTATATTCACGCGTCGAGAACTTTTGTGGTCTTTGTTGCTTTATTTTCATTGATGTTTTGGCCATAGTTCACTCCTTACTTTGCAAAAGGCATACCCATGAGTTTGAGCAATTCACGTGCCTCTTCATCGGTTTTTGCCGTTGTTACGATGCAAATATCGAATCCACGAACTTTTTCGACTTTGTCGAACTCGATTTCGGGGAAGATAAGTTGCTCTTTCACGCCGACCGCATAGTTTCCTCTGCCGTCAAAAGACTTGGAAGAAATGCCTCTGAAGTCGCGCACTCTCGGGAGTGCGATAGAGATGAATTTGTCAAGGAAGTCGTACATTCTGTTGCCGCGAAGGGTAACTTTTGCACCGACGTTCATGCCTTCTCTCACCTTGAAGTTTGCAACGGATTTCTTTGCTTGCGTGATAACTGGTTTTTGACCTGCAATCATTTTGAGCTCTTCGACTGCTTGTTGCAGTGATTTGCTGTTGTCTTTGCAGTCGCCCAAGCCCATATTAAGCACGATTTTCTCAAGACGAGGAACTTCGTTAATGTTCTTGTAGCCAAAGCGTTTGATGAGAGCCGGTACAACTTCTTCCGTGTACTGTTTTCTCATGCGATATCTGTCAGCATTACCAGCATTTGTAGTATCGGTTGCAGTTACTTTAGCAACCTGATTTTTCTTGTCTGCCACGATATTACCTCCGATGTATTAGTCCTTCTTTTCAGTGGACTTTTCTGCTTTTTTCTTTGCAGCCTTTTTTGCAGCCTTCTTTGCAGACGGCTTCTTCTCGTCAAGGGACGCACCGCACTTGGGGCATACGCGGAAGGATTTAACCTTGCCGTCAACCTCTTTAAGCTCGTGTTTGACTCTTACGACATCGCCGCAGCTTGCGCAAACGTGCATAACGTTGGATGCATCGATTGTGCCTTCTTGCTTGATGATACCGCCCTTGTCTTGTGCGTTTCTCGGCTTTTTGCTCTTTGCGACGATGTTTACGCCTTCAACGTAAATTCTGCCGGTTTCGGGCACGACTTTGAGAACCTTGCCCACTTTGCCAGAATCTTTACCGGTGATGACCATAACGTTGTCGCCTTTCTTAACACTCAATTTTGCCATAATAGTCTTACCTCCTTACAGCACTTCGGGTGCGAGAGAAATGATTTTGGTGTAATCCTTGTCACGAAGTTCTCTTGCGATAGGCCCAAAAATACGAGTGCCTTGTGGTTGTTTTTGGTTGTCGATGATGACAGCTGCGTTGTCGTCAAACTTGATGTAGCTGCCGTCCTCGCGTTGGAGACCGAAAGTCGTACGAACGATGACTGCCTTTACGACGTCGCCTTTCTTGACCTTGCCGCCCGGGATTGCCGATTTTACGGAAGCAACGATAACGTCGCCGATGTTGCCGCTTCTTCTGAAAGAGCCGCCCAAGACTCTGATACACATAATTTCTTTGGCGCCGCTGTTGTCAGCGACTTTAAGCCAACTCAATGGTTGAATCATAGCGTCCCTCCTATTATTTAGCTTTCTCGACTATCTCGACGAGTCTCCAGCACTTGTCCTTAGAAAGAGGACGAGTTTCTGCGATAAGCACCTTGTCGCCGATACCGCATGCGTTGTTTTCGTCATGCGCTTTGAACTTCTTGGTGCGGTTTACTATCTTCTTATAGAGCGGATGTTTTACACGTTCGCTGACTGCGACGACGATGGTCTTGTCCATTTTATCGCTGACAACGATACCGACTCTTTCTTTTCTGAGATTTCTTTCCATATACTCCTCCGATTAGCCCTTTGCCTCGTCTGCTTTTGCGCGAGCAATTTCTCTTTGACGGATGACAGTCTTGATACGGGCGATGTCACGTCTTGTTTCGACCAACACCATGGGGTTTGTCAATTGATTGGTGGCATTCTTGAAGCGGAGGAAAAACAATTCCGACTTCAATTCGTTGAGTTTGGTTTGCAACTCTTTATCTGTCATTTCCAAAACTTGTTTCGATTTCATTGTTCACCGCCTTCGACACCGTTTACGTCCTCGGCTCTGACAAACTTGCACTTAACGGGAAGTTTGTTTGCTGCAAGACGAAGTGCCTCTTTTGCTACTGCCTCGTCGATACCTGCGATTTCAAACATCACACGGCCCGGCTTGACGACTGCTACCCAGTACTCGGGAGAACCTTTACCGGAACCCATACGAGTTTCAGCAGGTTTCTTTGTTACCGGTTTGTGAGGGAATATATCCACCCAGACTTGTCCGCCACGACGGATGTATCTCGTCATAGCGACACGGGCTGCTTCGATTTGGTTGGAGGTAATCCAGCCCGGCTCTGTCGAAACAAGACCATATTCGCCGTATGCGACGATGTTACCCTTGTTCGCTTTGCCTTTCATTCTGCCACGCATTTGGCGACGTCTTTTGACGCGTTTAGGCATTAACATTATTGATTTCCTCCTTCAATTGGATTTTTGCCAAGGACTTCGCCCTTGTAGATCCAGCATTTCACGCCGATTGCACCGAAAGTGGTGTTTGCGGTCGCTACGCCGTAATCGATGTCCGCACGGAGCGTTTGAAGAGGAATAGAACCCTCTCTGTATTGTTCGCTTCTTGCGATTTCAGCGCCGTCGAGTCTGCCGCTGACCATGGTCTTGACACCCTTTGCGCCGGCTTTCATTGCCTTGGACATTGCTTGCTTCATAGCGCGACGGAAGGATGCGCGTCCTTCGAGTTGTTTTGCAATGCCTTCTGCAACGAGTTGTGCGTCTGCGTCGGGATGTTTGACTTCCATGATGTTGATGCTGACCTTTTTGTCGCCGGAAACAAGTTTTTCAACTTCTTTCTTGATTTCTTCAACGCCTGCGCCTGCTTTGCCGATGAGCACTGCCGGACGTGCGGTGTAGATTGCGACGACGAGCTTGTCTGCCGCTCTTTCGATAGTGATTTTCGAAATAGCTGTATCGTAATATTTCTTCTTGATGAACTTGCGGACTTTATTGTCTTCTACAATGTTGTCTGCAAAGTGAGCCTTGTCGGCATACCACTTAGAGTTCCAAGCTTTGATAACGCCGGTACGAAGACCGTTTGGATCAACTTTTTGTCCCATGTGTATGCCTCCTTATGCTTTCACGGTGTCAAGAATGACCGTGATATGACTTGTTCTCTTGTTGATGCGATATGCTCTGCCTTTGGAAACTGCTTGGATGCGTTTGAGGGTGGGACCTTCGTTTGCATAGCATTCTGCAATGTACATATCGTTTCTTGCAAGGTTTTGATTGTTTTCGCCATTTGCAGCTGCGCTGTTAACCAACTTGATGAGCGGCTCGCTTGCTGCCTTGGGGGTATTTTCCAAGATGGCGATTGCTTCTGTTACTGATTTGCCTCTGATGATATCGAGCACGATGCGAACCTTGAAGGGAGAGATTCTGACGAATTTAGCCGTTGCGCAAGGTCTTGTATCCGCTTTCGCTTGACGATCCAAGGCTTTTTGTTTACTTCTTGTAGCCATATCTTCCTCCTATTACTTCGTGGTCTTTGCGCCCGCGTGACCTCTGAACGTACGCGTGGGAGCAAACTCGCCGAGTTTGCAACCGACCATATCTTCCGTGATATATACGGGGACGTGTTGCTTACCGTTGTGAACTGCTATCGTGTGACCTACCATTTCGGGGAAAATCGTGGAACTTCTTGACCAGGTTTTAACAGATTGGCGTTCACCGGATGCGTTCATCGCATTGATTCTGTTCATAAGGCGCTCTTCTACATACGGGCCTTTTTTAACACTTCTACTCATTTTGTCCTCCGATTAGTTCACACGCTTAATAATAAACTTATTAGACGCATTCTTCTTCTTTCTTGTCTTGTAACCGAGAGCAGGTTTGCCCCAAGGTGTGACAGGTGACGGCATACCGACAGGAGATTTACCTTCACCACCGCCGTGCGGGTGATCGTTCGGGTTCATAACAACACCACGGACGGTCGGACGCACGCCCATGTGGCGAGTCTTACCTGCTTTACCTACGCGCACGATTTCGTGATCGAGGTTGCCTACTTGACCGATTGTCGCTCTGCAGTTGATGAGGATGTATCTCATTTCGCCGCTGGGCATACGCACGATTGCATATTTGCCTTCTTTTGCCATAAGTTGCGCCGCGTTGCCGGCTGCTCTTGCGATGATGCCGCCGTTGCCGGGTTGCAACTCGATGTTGTGAATCATCGTACCGACGGGAATTGCGGAAAGAGGAAGTGCGTTGCCGACTTTGATGTCTGCGTGCTCACCGCTTTCGAGAACGTCGCCGACGTTGAGCCCCAAAGGTGCGAGGATGTATTTCTTTTCACCGTCTGCATAGTGAAGAAGCGCGATGTTTGCAGAACGGTTGGGGTCGTATTCGATTGTAGCGACTTTTGCGGGGATACCGTCTTTGTTGCGTTTGTAGTCGATGATACGATATTTGTTTCTGTTACCTCCGCCGATATGACGAACGGTAATTCTGCCCATTGAGTTTCTGCCGCCACTCTTGTTGAGCGATACGAGAAGTGAACGCTCGGGAGTTGTGCTTGTAATCTCTTCATAAGCAGACACCGTCATAAAACGACGTGCAGGAGATGTTGGTTTATATTTCTTAATAGCCATATTCTATACTCTCCTTTGCATTATGCCAAACTCTCGAAGAATTCGATTGATTTGCTGTCAGCGGTCAAAGTTACGATTGCTTTCTTGAAAGCGGAGCGTCTGCCCTCGTTTCTTCCCATTCTCTTGACTTTGCCGTCGTAGTTGGACGTGTTGACTTTGTCAACCTTTACGCCGAAGATTTGCTCGACTGCAGCTTTAACTTGCGTCTTGGTTGCGTTCTTTGCAACTTTGAACGTGTATTTCTTCACTGCGATACCGTCGTAGCTCTTTTCGGAAAGGATAGGCTCGATAATGATGTCGTATGCTGTCATTGTGCTGCCTCCTCAAGTTTTTTCAATGCGTCGACTGTGATGACGATGTTCTTTGTCGCAACTACGTCGTAAACGTTGAGCGTTCTTGCCTCGCAAACGTCCACGGTCGGAATGTTCTTGCTTGCTACGGGTTCGTCTTTGTTGTACTCGTCGAGAACAAACATAACCTTGCCGTTGAGCGAGAGTGCTTTAACTGCGCTCGCCACGAGTTTGGTCTTGACTTCCGCAAGTGCGAACTTGTCGAGAACCACGACTTCGTTTTGACGGATTTTCTCAGACAGTGCGGAATAGAACGCAGCCGTCTTCATTGTTTTGTTGATTTTTTGAGAGAAATCTCTCGGCTTCTTTGCAAACACGACGCCGCCGCCTACATAGTGAGGAGCAACGATGGAGCCTTGACGTGCACGACCTGTGCCTTTTTGACGATAAGGTTTGCAGCCACCGCCGCGAACTTCCGTTCTCGTCAATGCGCTCATCGTTCCTTGGCGCTTGTTTGCGAGTTGTGCTACGACTACTTGATGAATAAGTGCTTCGTTGTACTCGCGTGCAAAGATGGAATCGCTGACTTCTACCGTGCCGGCCTTTTTGCCTGCCATATTAACAACATTCAGTTTCATATTCTACCTCCGCTTAGCCCTTGACGGACTCCTTCACGATAACCACTCCGCCCTTGGGACCGGGGATAGCACCCTTGATGAGAAGAAGATTTCTTGCTGCATCGACGCGTGCGACCGTAAGGTTTTGGACAGTCACCTTTTCATGACCCCATTGTCCTGCCATGTGTTTGTTCTTGAACACTCTCGAGGGAGAGGAGCAAGCACCCATGGAACCGACGCTTCTGTGGATAGGACCGGTACCGTGTGTCATAGGTCCGATTCTGTGAGAGTTCCATCTTTGGATAACGCCCGAATATCCGTGACCTTTGCTTGTGCCGGTGACGTCAACTTTGTCGCCTTCTTTGAACATGTCGCAGGTCAGTTCCTGTCCAAGCGCATAACTTGCACAGTTTGCGAAACGGAATTCACGAAGGTACTTCTTGACTGTCACTCCGGCTTTCTTGAAGTGTCCGGCGACAGGCTTGTTTACTCTTGTTTCCTTGATGGTGCCAAAGCCGACTTGTACAGCTTCGTATCCATCGTTCTCTTTTGTCTTTATCTGCACTACCGGGCAGGGACCTGCTTCCACGACTGTTACGGGAATGACCTTGCCTTCTGCAGTAAAGATTTGGCTCATGCCGATTTTCTTACCGATGATTGCTTTATCCATGTAAAGTTCATCCTCCTTTTATTTACGCTTAGAGCTTGATTGAAATATCAACGCCGGCAGGAAGGTCGAGTTTCATCAAAGAATCCACTGTCTTGCTTGTCGGATTGTAGATATCAATCAAACGCTTGTGTGTTCTGAGTTCAAATTGTTCACGGCTATCTTTGTATTTGTGAGTAGCACGCAAAATGGTGATGATTTCCTTCTCCGTGGGAAGGGGGATAGGCCCGGAAACCTTAGTACCTGTCTTCTTGACTGTCTCAACAATCTTCTCTGCAGAAAGGTCGATAAGGTTGTGGTCGTACGCCTTAAGTTTAATTCTGATCTTTTGTCCAGCCATTATTAGCCTCCTAATATTAACACTTGTCCGTGTGTGTCTTATATTTTTCAGCCGTCGCAGTGCGACGGAAAATACGTATCTCTTTCGACACGCTCGTTAAATATATAATTTTTGAAAATTAAAGTCAAGCAAATTTGCGGCAAAATATGAATATTTTTTAAACTTGTGTATATTTTCTCTCCTCTCCCCCAAAATCTTGTATATATGGTTAAAATTTTGTTATTTAATAAACCGTATTTATATATTATCGCACGTGCCACGCTCCCCAGTGTGTCACGTGCAAAAATCATCGTCAAGGCAACGGCAACCGCCAAAAATGCATACTTTAATTTACGGCAAACAACATAAACCCTGCTTATTTTTGGCAATTGCCGATAGTCTTGCTTGATTTATTGCTCTACTACCGCGCAACCAGTTGCTCAAACGGCATCGCGGCGATGGCAACAAATGCATTTGTTGCCATATACCGCATTTGTTATCGCAACTACTACCGCACAGCCAATCTTTGCTATCAGTTCAAGCAAGGATAAAAATCTTTCCTCAGTTTTGCAAGATTGTCTGTTTGGTGTGTGAGGATAAAAAACTCAAACCGCAGTTTCGCTATATCGCTTGCTTGTTTTATGCGCACTGCGTGCACAAAGAGCGGACTTACTAACGAACACTTATTCAAGGCGCACTTATTAACGGTATCTGCTTGTTCGGAGTTGGAGGCGCAAGGCGCCGACCGTACCGAGCGTCGAGCTTGCGTCACACACAAGGCTTTT
>SAMEA104315437__coassemble_378_pt1 | contig 24190 bp, 17 predicted proteins | sample SAMEA104315437__metabat2_low_PE_024 | metagenome-assembled genome bin SAMEA104315437 (sample SAMEA104315437) | gut metagenome | biome: Monkey gut; feature: monkey-associated habitat; material: faeces | place: China | collected 2013 | reverse complement strand
CCACTGCGCTTTGTGCGCCGGCTACGCAACAACACGGCGCAGTCGCTTGTACTACTTACATATGCGTTTCTAATATGTTACATATCTATAATAAATTATATTATAATAAACAATAAAAAAGCACGCAATATTGCGTGCTTTTTTATTGTTTAAATTGTTTGCAATTAAGCCGTTACAGGCACATCGACGGCATCCGTTGCAGCAGGTGTTTCGCTGCTCTCGCCGTTTTCGGGAGTTTCGGGATTTTCCGGATTATCCTCCGAGCCGAGTTCCTTTGCAAGCATAATACGGTCGCGAGAATCTTCCGTTCTCTTACGAGTCTTTTCACCCATATCACGGCATACGCCTGCTGCGATGATGAGCACAACACCGACTGCGCCGAGCGTGCAGAACCAGTTGCGCAAAGCCACAACGTTGATAACCGCAAAGAGCAAGTTGTCGCTGTCAACCCACGTTGCTTGCATGTAGCCGAGCATACCATAGGGAGCGTTCATCGAGAAGAGGTTGATTTCAAGCGCGTCGTCGTCATTGAGGCAAAGACCGATTTGAAGAGCCGAGCCTTGCGTTGCCGCCGCGATGACGTCTGCAAGATCTTCTTGAACCAAACCGCCGACCGCTTTCACTGCGCCGATTTGATCGAGCACGCCGAGAACCAAGTTGACGATTTCGTTATCGAGAGACGTGATTGCCATAGGATCGCCGAGCATATCGAGAACAAGCCAGTTGATGGGGCGCTTTGTGTAGCCGGTGGAGAACATCATCAAACCGTCCTCGTTGTAGCCGTACATATCCTTGACGACGTTTCCGTTTTGATCGACAAGCGTACCTTCATAAGGGAACGAACCGCCATTCTTGACATATTCGTCAACCATTGCCTTGTCGTACAATTGATAGAGGAAGTTGCCGTCGTCGCTATAAACGGTCTTGCCGCTGCCATCGGGATTCTCATAACCGGGTTGCGTATAGCTCCAGCCCTTGTTGAGGATGAGGCGCAACACTACGGGGATAGTCATACGTCCGTTGACTTGTGCGTAAAGGAGAAGCGGATCGTCGAACGTGAGATAACCGTCTTGGTTGAAGCTGTTGTAGTTGTCGATAAACAATTTCTTCACGCGCGGATTGTTGAAGCCTTCTTTGAGAAAGCCTTCGTATCCGCCGTTATTGGCGTTGAAGTATTTGTAGATATAGTCTGTGATTGCAAGACCGAGAGCACGTCTTTCAACGCTGTTGCTGAAAGCATAGTCATAGTCGTTGAGGATGTCGAACTTGTAGATGAAATCAAAAAGTTCAATCTTTGCAGGATTTGCCTTTCTGAGATTTTCGATGGCTTTGTCTATGGTTTCGATGTCCATATAGTTTTCGTACCATTCGTTAAATCTATCTCTAATATACTCGTTGTCATATTCAAGTCCGGTGCGTTTTACGAGAGTTTTGTAGGAGAAGTCGCCGTTTTCCTTGATTGTCAATGCGCCGGTATCTGCGTCAACTTCAAATTCGTTGAGGTTGCCGTTGAGCACGTTGTACATAAAGAAATCTCTTTCGAGTTTTGCATTCTTCTCTGCCTGAGCCTCGCCGTTGTAATACAAGTCCTCGCAATAGAGAGTGCTTTGCGTTGCCTTTGCGATTACGTCGGGGAAAATATAGGTGAGAATAAGTCCGAACACGCAAGTGAGGCATACAAACGCAATGAGCGTGCGCACTGTTTGCGAACGGATGCTTCTCTTGGAGTTCTTTCTCGTTACGACAAGCGCAATCGTCATGAATATCACGCCGAAAAGGCCTGCGATAATCACGCCGACGAACGGCCAGACGGAATAGTACGGCACAAGATTGTGGCACTTGATGCCGAGCACGAGCGAGATTATGAAGATTGGCAGATATGCAAGCACATACAGCACAATCGACGCCACCGTATACAAAACGGACGTTCTGGATTGGTCGTTTTTGGTGCGTTTGCTTATCGGAAAGGCTTTATCGACCTTTGTTTCTGCGACTTCTTCATTGTTTTGTTGCGTATCGACGATTTCGTCTTGAACTGCGTTGTTCATTTCTTCAACTGCATTATAATTGTCGCTCATATTATTCTACCTCCTTTTGCGTATTTTCTTCCGCAGGCAAGGCGGTATCCTCCGTGGAGGTTGCGTCTGCGTCTTGCGCGACGTTTTCGTCTTGCAAAACGTTTTTGCCTTTCTTTTTGTTGCGTTTTTTGCCCTCTTTCACTATAGCGGTGCCGTTTGCGTATTCACGTTCTTTCTCTGCGCATACAAAGCTGAGGAAGTAGAAGAATACCACAAGACCGGTGAAGAACATAAGCATATCTCTGAGCGAGAAGAGCGGATACATTCTCGGTTTGTATGAGAGATCAACCTTGACTTGTCTTACCGCGTCGAGAGAAGTAAGACCGAGCGCGGACGGATACGTGCCTGCGCCGATGGTGTCGCCAACAAGGATAGAACCCATCATTTTTCCGTACGTTTGAGCTTCGTATTGCGCTTTGTAGTATTGTTTCACCGCTGCGTCGACCTCGCCCATTTCGGGATCGATAAATTCCCAGAACGGTTTGATGAACGGCGATTGATAGAAATACAAACCTTGCAATACGTTTACGAGAATAGAGGTTATGTCGATAACGGGTTGATAATAAGCGCTGCCGTCCGCTCTCTTTGCTTCTTTGAAGAGCGGAATTTCAATGCCGCTGATACTGAGCCCTTTCACCGTTTCACCGTTGACGGTGAGATCCTTGAGTACAAGACCGCCGACAAGTTTGCCGATGGTGTTTTTCACGAGGATATTGTAAAGGTCGATGCCGAACGTGTTGAGCACGCCGTCAAGAGCCGTGTTGAGAAATTGAGAGAGGTGATCGAGATCAAACGCATAATCGTCCTCGCCGAGGAGCGCGTTGTCAAAGTCGATATCGAGCAACACGTCGCCGCCCTCTGTAGCTTTGGCGGGGTTGGTGCCCATATTACCCTCTTCGTCCGCTCTTACGAGTGCGACGTAAAGGTTGTCTTTCTTTTGTCCGAAGATTTCGCCTTTGTAAATCAACACAAGGCTTGCGTTCTTCAATTCGTAACTGTCGTCAGCGCCGACCAAGGATTTGATGAGTCCGCCGAGCGTTGTTCCGCCGACGGTGCTGTTCATATCTGCGCCCATCTCTTTGAGGCTCCAACCTTTTTCAAGTTTGGTAAGTATAGGTGCAATGATGTTTGCAATGGTCGTTTGCTTGCCGTCAAAGTTGATGGAAATGCTGTTGATAAGAGGGATTTTTTCGCCGAGTTTCTTGACAATTTCGCTTGCGCCGTAATCACCGCTTGCGTTCTTGTCGAGCAACAAGTCGAAAAGTTGGTTGTCGCCGAGCAATGCGCCCACTTGAGCAACAAGATAATCGAGTCTACCGTGAGTCAAAGAGAATCTATCTGTGAAATAAACTTCTTGATCGTAATACGCGCTCTCTCTTGCGCTTGCCTCGGACGTGTAATACGTGTCGCGAGTGGCAATTGCGTTTTGAATAATCATCGCAACTTCAGAAGCATACGTGTCGGAGGTTACGATTGTTTGAGATTCATAATAGTCCTCGAGGATTTCAAGAACGTTGTAAAGACTGAATACCCAGCCATCGGACATCAATCCGTTGGGATTGTAAATACCCGTGCCGTAGTCGCCTTCCGTGGTGTTGACGACGCTCACCGTGCCGCCTGCCGCACCTTCGGGAAGTTCTTTGCCGTCTGCGTCAACGTATACCGTGCCGACGGGCATCAAGTCTTTGGCGTACCATACGTAAACGTATTGACCGTTCTTTTTGGACGCGCCGACGGTTTCCCATTTGCCTTTCTTTTCGTTGTATTGAACGGTTTTGTAACCTTTCTCTTTATACCAGTAATTGGAATAGGTTTTTCCGTTGATAACGAGTTTTCCGTCAATCGGTTTGAGCTCGACAAGTTGATTTCTTTCAACGTCGGTAATTCTGCCGTCGCCCGGCTCAATGTTGTTGTTCTTGTCGGCATTGACTCTGGATTCGCCGGTATTCTCATCGACGGTAAAACTGATATCCACGCCGACTTCGACCATTCCGTCCTCTTCGTCGGAGATGATGTAGCCGTAAGTTACGGGCTTGTTGGAGATGTTGCCTGCAACACCGCCCTTGTCTTTGCCTTCCATCTCGACGTTGTAGGCTTTTTTGAGCAAGTCGATTTTTTCAATGAGTTTGGTCGTCTCGTTCTTGCTTGCCGCATTTGAAGAAAGCGTGCGATAGTAGGAAAGTTGCGTTTTGTAATCTGCAACAGTAACGCCGTCTCCATATGCCTTCTTTGCGTCGGTTGCGATTTGCTCGATTTGAGATTCAAACGCAGCGTCCATAACAAAGCCTGTCAAAAGCATAACGACAAGGCACGTCGCGACAACCGCAAACATTCTCACTCTGCTGCTTTTCACCGTTTTTGCAAGGATGATGTGCACAATGGAAATAATCGCCCAAAGAGCAAATGCGATCCAAACGCCGTAAAGAGCGGGTGCGGTGATGTACGACTCCATTTGCATGAAGAAACCGAGTGCGCTTGTGCTCACCGTGTCGCCCATAAACGGGTCATGACCGAGGAACTTGACTGTCGTGAAACACACGGCAACCATAAACAGCGGAAGACCAAGCATATAGAACACGATTTTCAGTGCGCGATACAACTTGACCTTTTGGTACTGTTGATTTTGGCTCATAATGTTCTCCTTAACTTCTCGTGCCCACGCCCACGTATGTAAGCGTGCGCACAATATATATAATATTACTTTTCTATCATATCATAACAAAAATCATATTTCAATACGATTTTTACAATTTTTTCTCGACACAACAAGTTGTGGTCGCACATAACGCCGTGCGAATATGTGGCTTTTAATATATTTTATTCGGGTGTGGGTGTCCCCCCCCCGCAATTATTAATTATTAATTTGCCCTCGTCATTAATAATACAAACCGCATTTTTTGTGTGCATATAATTCGTTTTCGCGTTTTAATCTTAAAACTCGCGCAAAATGATTTTACTTTAGATATTGCTTTTAGTTCGATTGCAGTATATTATAAAAATACACAGGCGAAAGCCACATTTCAGGAGGAAATTATGTCATATATCAGTGAAGTCATTGAACAGACCGAATTGAAAAACCCGGGACAACCCCAGTTTATGCAAACGGTTAAAGAGGTTCTTACGTCTCTCGCACCCGCTGTCGAACAACACGAAGAAACTATGAGAAAAAACGTTATTCTCGAACGTCTTGTAGAGCCCGACAGACAAATTATGTTCCGCGTGCCTTGGATGGACGACAACGGCGTATATCACGTCAATCGCGGTTTCCGCGTTCAATTCAACAACGCAATCGGACCGTACAAAGGCGGTTTGCGCTTCCAAAAAGACGTCAACCTCGACGCAATGAAGTTCCTCGGCTTTGAGCAAACTTTCAAAAACTCCCTCACTTCCCTTCCTATGGGCGGTGCAAAGGGCGGCGCGGACTTTGATCCCACCGGCAAGAGCGACGCTGAAATTATGCGTTTCTGCCAATCGTTTATGAACGAGCTTTATCGCCACATCGGCCCCAACATGGACGTTCCAGCAGGCGACATGGGCGTTGGTGGAAGAGAAATCGGCTATCTCTTCGGTCAATACAAGAAAATCGTCGGTTCTTACGAAAACGGCGTTCTCACGGGCAAAGGCTTGAGCTACGGCGGATCTCTTATCCGTCCCGAAGCAACCGGTTACGGCGCAACTTACTTCCTCGACGAAGTGCTCAAACACGAAGGCGAACAACTCAAGGGCAAGACCTTCTGCCTCAGCGGTTTCGGCAACGTCGCTTGGGGCGCGACCGCAAAAATCACCGAACTCGGCGGCAAGGTCGTCACCCTCTCCGGTCCCGACGGATATATCTACGATCCGGACGGCGTAAGCGGTGAAAAAATCGATTACATGCTTGAAATGCGTGCGTCTAACCGCAATAAGGTTCAAGATTACGCAGACAAATACGGTTGCGAATTTGTCGCAGGCAAGAAGCCTTGGGGCAACGTCAAAGCAGACGTCTATATGCCCTGCGCAAGACAAAACGAAGTCCTCCTCGAAGACGCAGAGGCTATGGTCAAACTCGGAGTTCCCGTGCTCAACGAAGTTTCCAACATGCCCACCACCAACGAGGCAATCGCATACTTGCAAGATCACGGCGTTCTCATCACTCCGTCCAAAGCGGTTAACGCAGGCGGCGTAGCGACCAGCGGTCTTGAAATGTCTCAAAACAGCGAACGTCTTTCCTGGACGGCAGAAGAAGTCGATGCAAAACTCAAACAAATCATGAAAGGCATCCACAACCAAATCTGCGACGCTCTCAACGCATACGGTCTTGATTACAACCTTGTCAAAGGTGCAAACCTTGCAGGTTTCAAAAAGGTGTATGAGGCAATGCTTGCACAAGGCATAAACTAAAAGGCTGTAAAATAGCGAATAACTGCGGCAGCACCCCATGATTTGCAAATCACGTACGACAGTACGTTGGGTTTGCACCTCACGGGGTGCTTTCTTGTTCTTCATCTATTTTACAGCCTTTTAGAATTTATGTTTTATGGGTGCACCTATTAACGGAATATGCCTCTTCAGAGACGGAACTCGAGCCGCAGGGCGGCGAGCTAGTCGAGCGCCAAGCTTGACGAAAAGTACAAGCGACTGCGCCGTGTTGTTGCGTAGCTGGCGCACAAAGCGCAGTGGCATAATGAGAGGAATGCCACTATTTATGCGCGTGCCGTAAGGAGCGAAGCGACGGAATAGCGATTGCTACGAAGTCAATCGCGTCGTGTGTCCCCCGCTACGCGGTCGCCGTGGGTTCACTCAAGCAAAGCGCAAAGGGGGAACGGCGATTGGGAAAACACATGAGGAAAGGGGAAATTGCATTTAAAATATTTACAGCAACTTCGCTCAGTAATTCTTATTTTTTATCATAACGTCGTGCGCGCCGCCTTCGACGATGCTTGTTGCGGACACGAGCGTGAGTTTTGCGTCTTTGTGCAAGTCCTCGATTGTCGTAACGCCGCAGTTGCACATGGTGGATTTGACTTTATAAAGGCTCTTGCGCACGTTGTCGGAGAGTTTGCCTGCATACGGAACGTAAGAATCGACGCCCTCTTCAAACGAAAGTCCGCTCTTTCCGCCGAGGTCGTAACGTTGCCAGTTTCTCGCGCGGTTGCTGCCCTCGCCCCAATATTCTTTGACGTAGTTGCCGTTGATATTGAGTTTTGCCGTGGGGCTTTCGTCAAATCTTGCAAAATATCTGCCAAGCATAATGAAATCCGCGCCCATAGCAAGCGCAAGCGTCATATGGTAGTCTTGCACGATGCCGCCGTCCGAGCAAATGGGGATATATACGCCCGTTTCCTTGTAGTATTCATCGCGCGCCGCCGCCACTTCGATAAGTGCGGTTGCCTGACCTCTGCCTATGCCCTTCGTTTCACGCGTAATACAGATAGAGCCGCCGCCTATGCCCACTTTGACGAAATCCGCACCCGCTTTTGCCAAAAACAAAAATCCGTCTCTGTCCACCACGTTGCCTGCGCCTACAAGCACGTTGTCGCCGTATTTCGACCTTATAAAATCAATGGTTTTTTGCTGCCAGACGGTATATCCCTCGCTGCTGTCTATACAAAGCACGTCCGCGCCTGCCTCGATAAGGAGAGGAACTCTCTTTTCGTAATCGAGGGTGTTTATACCTGCGCCGACGAGATATCTCTTTTCGCCATCAAGCACTTCGAGCGGATTTTCTTTGTGCTGCTCATAGTCCTTTCTGAACACGAAATATAGCAATCTGTCCTCACCGTCCACGATAGGCAACGTGTTGAGCTTGTTATCCCAAATAATATCGTTTGCCTCGGAAAGCGTTACGCTCGACGGCGCAACCACAAGTTTTTCTCTCGGAGTCATAAACGAGGACACTTTGTCATCGAGCGACATTCTCGACACACGGTAATCCCTGCTTGTAACCATCCCCAACAGCTTGCCGTTTGACGTGCCGTCCGACGTTATGGCAATGGTATTGTGTCCGTTTCTCTCAACGAGATCCAATACGTCTTTTAGCGTATCGTCGGGAGTAAGGTTGCTGTCGCTCACCACAAAGCCCGCTTTGTATGCTTTGACTCTACGCACCATATTCGCCTCGTTCTCGGGAGATTGCGAGCCGTATATAAAAGAAATTCCGCCCTCTTTGGCAAGCGCAATAGCCATTTTGTCATCGCTGACCGATTGCATAATTGCCGAAACGAGCGGAATATTCAACGTGATTTTGGGTGCTTCGCCTTTCTTGAACTTGACGAGCGGAGTTTGCAAACTGACGTTTGCAGGAATGCATTTTTCCGACGTATATCCCGGAATAAGCAGATACTCGCTGAAAGTCCTCGAGGGTTCTTGAGAATACTTTGCCATATTTCACCTCTATAAAAATTTTTTGTATTTTACCATAAAAACCGCCATCTTCAAACCGTTTTGCAACCAAATCTCAAAATTAATTTTTCCCACCAAAAAGACGGCGTTTCCGCCGTCCTTTTTTCAAATTGTTTGTATGTTATTGTTGGTCTGCGCCGCCTTGTTCGTCCGTCGTTTGCTTTGCTTCTTCGCTTGAGGCGACTTCTTCCGCATTCTCATCGGCTTTTTTCGCTTTGGGCTTTCTGAACACCACAAACTTCTGCCACATAAACTCTAGCGCAAAGTTGATGATCATAACCGTACCTTCCGCAATGATACCTGCAAGCGCAGCGTTTATCTTTGCAGAAAGCAACGGCTCAATCGTGCAGACGTACCACGTTTGGAAAGGATAAAACGGCACGTAGAACAAGAATGCCAGAATCATTGCCTTGGGAACGTTGCTTGCGTCCTTAAAAGTGAACTTGCGATTGAGCGTGAAGTTCCAAAGTATAGACGCGCAAAGCGCAACGGTCGTTGCGACAAAAGTATTGATTGCCGTCGGTTGGATAAAGTTGATTGTCTTTCCGTCATCGGGGATGACGTTGTGCAGTATCGTGAACACAACAAGCTGAATGATACCTGCGCTTGCGGCGCAAAGCGCGTATTTGATAAACTGCATTACGCCCTGACGCTTTTCTTTTTTGGCTTGTTTCTCGGCGTGTTTCACGCTGTAATCTGCAAGTATTCCGCTCGGCTTTTGCTCTCCGCAAACCTCTTGAACCTCTGCTGCTTGTGCGACGTTTTCGTCCATAATTTGTACCTCTATAAAAGTATACAATCAGTTTAACAATCTAAATTTGCGATGTCAATATCTATCTTGATATTACTATATTTTTCTATACCGTCTGACGTCGTTGTCAACGTATATTCCACCTAAATCAATGAGCGCCGCAAAGTCCGTTTTTCTTTTCGCTTTATGTCGATTTTGCACGAATAACGATTTTATATATTGTTTTGTGCTTATAAACACTGCATTTTGGCAAAAATGCGCTTGTGAATATATCAGAGCTCGAGCAACTTCTCAAATCAACTTTCTCTCATAGCGACGACTTCAAGTGCCGTCGTCTTTTTGTCGGACAAAAGGAATGCATGTTTGCCTATCTTGACGGCAACATAGACAAAATGCTCTTTGAGCAAGACATAGTACGTCCTCTCAAAAATGCCGAGGGTTTTGAAAAACCATATCTCAAGGACTTGCAAAACAAGGTTGCATATGCCGATGAAATCGACGTTGTGCCTGTAGCTCAAACGCCCGAAAAAATCGCGTGCTGCGACATCGCCTTTTATATTGACGGCGAGAATGACGCATACGTTTTTTCTTTGCGAAAACCCAGTGCGCGCGCAATAGGCGAGCCGCCTACGGCCAGCGTTATGAAAGGACCTCGCGAGGGATTTATAGAGGAAATCAAAACCAATATGTCCCTCATTCGTCGCCGCATAAAATCGCCAGACCTTGTGGCGAAAACTTTTCAGGTGGGGCGTTATTCCTCAACGACGGTTGCGCTGATGTATATCCGAGGTATTGCCGACGACGCAATCGTCGAACAATTATCTCACAAAATCGAGCGTATAGACGTTGACGGAGTTGTGGATAGCGCATACGTGCTTTCCTTTATCCAAACTCGCAAAAACTCTTTCTTTTTGCAGGCGGGTTCCACGGAAAAACCCGACGTCGCCAGCGCAAAACTTCTGGAAGGACGCGTTGCGATAATCGTTGACGGCTCTCCAATCGTCATTACGCTCCCCTATCTCGTATTCGAGGACGTTCAGGACGGTTACGATTACTATTCGGGCGACTGGCGCGCCTCTAAGATAAGGATATTCCGCATGCTCGGCGCACTTTTGACAGTGCTGCTGCCCGGCGCATACGTTGCTCTTCAAACCTACCACTTTCAACTGCTGCCCATAAAGTTTCTTATGACGCTTATGGCGGCAACCACCAACATCCCGTTCCCTCCGGCAATAGAAATGTTGCTTGTCATGACGCTGTTTGAAATACTCAATCAAGCGTCCATCCGCATGCCGAGATACTTCGGAATATCCCTCTCCGTCGTCGGCGCAATCGTGCTTGGCGACACGGCGGTAAAAGCAGGGCTCATATCTTCGCCAAGCGTGCTTGTTGTTGCGCTCTCGGCAATAGGCATATTCTGTGTGCCCGACCAGGTAGGTCCGATGTCGATAATGAGATTTTTGTTTTTGTGCGTGAGTGCGGTTACGGGATTCGTGGGCATGATAGTGCTTACAATCGTCATCATCGCTTATCTTGCAAGCCTCGACAACTTCGGCACTCCCTACCTCGCGCCTTACGCCCCTCGCATCATCCCAGACCTACAGGACGGCGTATTAAAAGCGGACGCATCGTCTATGGAACTGCGCCCCTACTCTATCCCGACGACAAACCGTCGCCGTATAAGAAAATCATAAAACAAGAACTTTAACTATGCAAAACTTTACTGTAAAACACGGATTGCGCAAAAACCTACCCATAGGCACACTATACAACAGTCAGGTGGCGTCAATTATTCTTATGGTAGGAATAGCCTTCAAACTCTCCGCCGCCCCCGGAATGATATCCTCGTATTACGGCTCTTCCACGCTTTGGGTTTTCATATCTTTTTCCGTGGTTGAACTTATATGCGCCTTTATGATATTCGCCTTTTCTCGCATGAGCGGCGACGGTTTTTTGATTGCCACCAATTCGCTTTGGTACAAAGCGATATGCGCCGTTGCATTTGTGCTTTTGAGCATAAAATGCACGTTCTATTTTTGCTATTGCGCCTCATACCTCACCCACGAATTGTTTACGGGCGCGCAACCCGTCTTTATATACGTACTCATCATAGTGCCGATAATCTATCTCGGAGCGAAAGGCACTCGCTCTATAGCGCGCTCTTGCGAGTTGTTTGCGCCGCTGTTTCTGGCAGTGATAATCCTCAATCTCGCATTTTTGGACACGGAATTCGACATAGGTCGCAATCTCCCCGTTTTCTCGGTAAGTCCCGTCGACTTCTTTTCAAAGCTTCCGCATTACGGGCTATGGCTTGGCGATTTGTTGCCTTTTGCATTTATACGCATTCGCAATAAAAAACTGCCCTATATAACGTGCGGCGTTGCGATAACGTGGGTGCTTGCCAACCTAATCGTAATGTTCGGAGTGGCAATTTACGGCGACGCGCTCAAAATGGTGTCCGACCTTCTCATCCACATCGCGAGTTTCAACCAACTATCTCTCGAAATAGGCAGAATGGAATGGACAAACCTCTTTGTCATCCTTGCGATGTCCATATTCTCCATATCCTTTCTATACGACGGCGCAAACAACGCCTTCCGACGTGCGTTCGGCTCGGCGGTACCCTCAAAAATCATATGCCCTATCGTAATTCTTTGCACGGCGATATTCGTAACGTCCACTCAAACGGTAACGGATTTTGCCGTAGGCGCATTCGGCTACGCATTGTCGATAACGTCCGTTGCCGTACCCCTTTTATTCCTTATTTTCGCCCTTGTGCAAAAGCGAAAAATGCGCGGATTTTACAATGCTGCCGACAGCGAATATATACCTCAAAAAGTCAAAAAACCGTCCGTTCCCGACAGTGAACTCGACGGCGTATTATGCAACGAAAAAGGCACTTGCGCAACGCTTGCCGCACACGGCGCGACAGGAGGCGACCAATGAAAAAACAGACGGTTCCATCCTATCTCGCACGCACAAAATGGTTTGTCTTTGCCCTCATTACACTCATCCTCATAGTGTTCGGTCGCACGGTGGAAACGCCCTCGCTCACCAAGTCCGCCGTGGTGCTGGGCATAGGCATAGACTATGCGGAGGACACCTCTCTTTTCACCGTAAGCGCGCAATGTGTTCTTGTCGGGTCGTCAAGCGGCGACACGTCGGAAACGACTTTCAACACCTACTCGTCATCGGGCAATACTATTGCAGGCGCAATGGATGGTATTTCACGCAAAATGGGGTTAATCATATCGCTTGCGCATTGTAATGTGGTTGTTATGTCGCAATCCGCGCTTAAACTCGATCATATGCAACTTATATATCCACTCACGGAAATGTACGCTTTGCCCGAGCAAACCATAATCGTCTCCTGCCCGGATTCGCCCGAAAAACTGCTCTCTTTGCGTGTAGGTTCGACGCTCAGCGCGCCCTTCTTTTTGCAGCAAGCGCTCATAAACGAAGAGAGTTCCGACGGTATGATCCGCACCACCTCAAAGGACTTCTTGGCACGCTCGCTATCTCGCAGCGAGGCAAACGCAGTGCCCTATATCAAGGTGCAAAAACTACAAAGTCCGCCCATTAGTCAGCAAGGCAACGACGAAGATTCATACGAACTTCTGATAGGCGACGCGCTTGTGTTTAATCACAACAAATTTGCAGTGATAGACAAGGAGCACGCCGAGGTGCTTGCCCTCTTCCTCGGACACGGCGTAACCGGCACTTTCAACTACACCGATTCAGAGGGCGGTTCTATGGAATTTAAGGTGCTCAAAAAAGACGTCAAACTAAAAGCGAACGGGCGCGACGTAAAAGCGGAAATCAATCTTTCCGTCGATTTGAGCGACGTGCAGAACGTAAGCACCGACAAAGTGCTTTCAAGCGCGGACGAAATAGTAAAGCGGTACGCCCAAAACCTTGCGGACGATATAAAAGCCAAATTCGAATATCTTTATGAGTTTTCAAAAAAGGAAAATATCGACTTTTTGAATTTGCAGACAAAAGCTTATCAATCGGTGGGGCGCCCTCTCGAGCATGACTGTCTTTCTACCATATCTTTCACCCCAACCGTCAAAATCAGCGTACGAGAAACGAGCTGATTCACGCCCGTTCGCTTTGCGCTCATATAGTAAAGCGGAGGCTTTTATGGACTATACACTTCCCGACGACGCGACAATGGAAAAAATGCGTCAAGCCTATAACGAACAACTCTCTCGCAAGGCGGACGCGCTCTGCTACATACCCGACGCTGTAAGCGTCGCGCCCGAACGCTTTACGTGCGCGCATATTTTATTTCTTTACATTGCAATGCTTTTGAGGTATAATAACGGGTATGGAAATCAAATTTATGACGCCCACGGAAGTGTGGGAGGGATTCGATGCTCACAAAGCGCCTTTGGAAGCATCAATAATCTCGGCGCAATCGCAAGATAACATCGTTTGCTCGCAGCAGATATTCACGGCGGACACGACAAAAGAAGGTCGCGTGCGTGTCTTTTGCAAGATTTATTACGACGGACGTTGGCAAGACAAACGCCCTGCGCTTTTGGTTTTGCCCTCTTTTGACAACCCCTATTCCAACGAGGCGATACGCTATCTCGTGGAGGAGGGCTACGTTACTTGCCTGCTCGATTATTGCGGAACTTTTGTGGATACCCACACCTCTTACCCCTCGGATTTGAGCTTTGCCGCACTCCCCTCTTGCAGAGAGCATCTTGACGACATTCACGGCGGCGCGCGCAACACGCCTTGGTTTGTATGGAGCAAGGTCGCAAGAAGAGCCATAAGTCTGCTCGAAGAGCAAAGCCTTGTAGCGGCAGACCGTATTGGCGTAATAGGATTCGGCATAGGCGCTCAGCTTTCGTGGCAAGTTGCAGGCACGGACAACAGAGTACGTGCGCTTGTCGCGGCAAACGGCGGCGGCTACCGCTGGGCAACCGACAGCCCCAAATTCCTGGGCAAGGACATCCCGTCCGACGACGAGCAACTTGCATATTCCACAGGCGTGGGCGCGGAAACGTACGCAATGTTTGTGCATTGCCCCACACTTGCGATTGCAACCAGAGATTCCGTTGCTTGCGACGTTGACAGAATCGGCGACATGCTCGACCTTGTCAAATGCAAGGAAAAACAACTCATAATATCCGACTCCTGCGGTCAACAATTGACAAAATCCGTCGGCGCCGCCTGCCTTTGCTGGCTGCGCAAGCGTCTTGCCTCCGACGGCGACGAAGCCGCAACTATGCCGACAATGAAATTTGACACCACGGACGGTAGATTGTACGTTCGCGTCAACTCCGCAAGAGGCGCAAAATCTCGCAGATTGTACATAAGCTACGGCGAGCCGATATCCAAGGAACGCTATTGGCGAGTGCTTGACATCAAGCAAAAAGTCGGCGAACACGAGTATGTATGCGACGTGCCCGTGTATGACGAAAACGAACTTATAGTGGCATACGCCACAATCGATTACGACGACGGCGACATCATCTCCACAAAAGTTATCGACGTCATTCCCTCAAAGCACGACGTTACGGCAATCGACTCTGCTATGCGCAATTCCAGCATCATTTACGACGGAAGTATGGGTATAGGCGGCTTCTCTGCAAAGTCCGATTCCGCACTCCTTGACGAAAACTCCCTCAAAGTCAAAGAAGGTCCTTTCGGCATAAAGGGAATTACGCTCGACAGCGGAGTTCTCTCTCTTTGCCGCAGTATACACGAGATGAAGGCGCTTCCTCGCTCTGCGTCGCTGCACATAGACGCATACTCAAAAACCGAGCGCAAATTGGAAGTGTCCGTATTGTCTTATCCGGAGCTCAAACGCTACACCGCTCATGCCGACCTCACCGGCGGCGAGTTCTGGCAAAAATTGCTTTTCGAATGTTCCGACTTCAAGAGCGAAGAAGGCAGAACACTATCCGCTTTCAGCAACGCGAAAGTGATTGAAGTCATCTCTGTGGACGGCGCGATACTCAACAATTTTTTGTGGATTTGAAAATAATTTGCAAAAGATAAAATATACTTTGATATGCAAGATTCATTACAAACGGACATCCCGGAAGTTCAGCCCGAACACAACAACTCAAAGCGCATAATCATATCCGTGATATGCGTGCTTTTGGTTGTGGCGCTTGCGGTAACTAGCGCATTGCTCCTCAAAAAGTACGTTTTCTCGTCCTTCATTGTGGACGGCATATCAATGTATCCCACTCTTGACGGCGGCAACGGCGCAATGATAGAGGGCGACAGCGACAAGGAACGCACCAACGGCGAAGTTCTATATCTCAACAAAAAGGCAGAGCTAAGACGCGGCGATATCGTAGTCTTTACGCCGGACTGGATTGCGGACGGAAAGACCGGGCAAAACGCCTCTCTCGTAAAGCGCGTAATTGCGCTCGGCGGCGACCATATTCAAATAACGGGCGGCAAAGTATACGTCAACGGCGAAGCGCTTGACGAGCCTTATATAAACAGCGATTCCGTCATGGAAGAAGAGATAGATTTGGTCGTACCCGATGGACAAATGTTTTGTCATGGGCGACAACCGCAACCACTCTGCCGATAGTCGCGTTTACGGTTGCGCAAGCCTCGATACGCTTGTGGGAAAGTGCTTCCTGATAAAAGGTCTGGACGGTAAATTGCGCAAGCCTTAATTCATAGAAAGCCGTTGTTGCAAACAACTCAAACGACAAAAACGATGCAAACAATACGACAAATTATGCCGCTTGCAATACCATTTGCGCCTCGTCCAAGAGTTGCATTATATTGCAAAATCAACGGTTTATGACACAAAAATATATGTTTAAACTCTCGCTTTGGGCGAGAGTTTGTTTTTTTATTTATATTGTGATTTGACTTTAAAGATGCGAAATTCTTGTGTAGCAACGGCTTGCTCTGCAAGCCGTCGCCGTCTCCCTCCCGACCTCCCAAAATCAAATCATTTTATTTCTTCGATATAGTGGATGTATTCGATACTTCTCAACGCCTCGATAATTTCATCGTGCGTTTTGTATTTTTTAAGCTCTTTACTTTCAATGGAAAGTCTCAAAGAATACACGCTGAGTCCCGAGTTGATAAAAGCCGAATTGAGTTCCACGTCGTCTATGCGCATGCCCAGTTGTCGAAGGGTTGACATAAACGTTTGCAAATCGTTTTTGGACAACAATTCAAGATGAATTTCAAAGTGGCTGGAGCGTTGTTTGAGATATTTTTCAAGCGTCGGAAACGCTTGCAAAATCACCACGTAAACAACAAGCAATACAAGCGCGATTGTGTATAATCCTGCGCCGACTATAAGCCCGAAAACACTGCACGACCACAGCCACGCCGATGTCGTAAGACCTTTGATTTGGTTTTTTGCGCCAAACAAAATGGAGTTGCCGCCAAGCATCGCAGTGCCGATTATCGCGCCAACCGAGCAGACAGGCACTTTGAGTCCGAAACTTGCGTCAATCAACATACACGCCGTTGACGACAGCGAGAGCAAAATGAACGTTTTAAGCCCTGCGGTGTGTCCTTTTGTGGACCTTTCGCACCCCACGTAAAACGCAAACAGCACGGGCACCAACACCCTCAACAATATGGAATATACCGTAACGGTATAAGACCATTCCCCCATAACCCTAGCAAGCGGATCGATATAATTCATTTTGCACCTCCTATCTCTTTACACGTTGTCTTGAATTGAACAAATAGTATTCTTCTGCGGCATCGTCAAACGCCTTTTCGTCCTCTTGGACGGGTTCGGGCGGAGGCAAAGCCTGTCTAATATGGTTGATTTTGTCTATAAGCACCTCGACGTCGTTCTTTTGCGCCACCTCTTCCACTTGCTCGTCGGGCACGACGGCGTTGATATCGTTGGAATAGGATTTGCTTAGATACAGTGCAAGTTTCGCACACGCAGGACCTATAAGTTCGTATAGCACGCTCGACGCAAGGATTATGGTTTCGAGCGCACTGCCCGTATTTCCGCCTATCGTCCTCGAAGCAAGCGTTGCAAGACCTATCGCGACACCCGCTTGCGGTATGAGCGCAAGCCCGAGATAATTGCGCACTTTCTTGTCTTTTTTGGTGACAAGACAGCCGAGGAAGGAACCGCCGTATTTGCCGAGTATTCTCACAAAGAAATACACGACGCCTATCACGAGCAATGACACACCGCCCACCGATCCGCCGCTTGTAACGAGCGCGTCAAGTTTGAAATTCACTCCCGAGCGCACAAAAAACAACAGCAGTATAGGCGGCGAGAAATAATTGAGTTGTTTGAAGAGTTTGTCGTCGTTTGACGCGTTCATATACACAGTGCCCATCGCCATACAACCGAGCAGCGGCGACACGTCCATAAACGAGCATATCCCGCAAAAGCCGAATATCGTCGCAACGGCAATAATAAGACGGTTGTCTGTCGAGCGTTTGGATATGAGCAGTTTTAGCAAAAATCCGAGCAAACCGCCAACGACGAACGCAACTATGTTATACACAATCGGCAGCAATACGTTTCCCACGGTAACAGTGCCGGCAAGCGAGGCGGTTGCAACCGCAATAGCCACGGAAAACGCCACAAGCCCCACCACGTCGTCCAGCGCCACTACCTGCAAAAGCGTATCCACAAAATCGCCTTTTGAATTGGTCTGTCTTATCGTCATCATAGTGGACGCAGGCGCGGTAGCTGCCGCGAGCGCGCCGAGCACGATTGAGAACGGCAAGCTCAACCCGAGCGCAAAATACATCACCAAAAACACCACAATTGACGCCAAAAGCGCCTCGAATATGGTGATAACAATGTTTTTCCCGCCGTTCTTTTTGAGTGTGGACATCTTAAAAAACTCGCCGGTGCTGAACGCAATAAACGCAAGCGCGATATCGGCAAGGAAACTCATTCCTTCCACGACTTTGGCAGGAATAATATTGATGCAATACGGACCTATCAGTATGCCCGCGATAATATACCCCGTAACGTTGGGGAGTCTCAATTTTTTTGTCAAGCGCGACATAACGTATCCCGCGATGAGCATGACAGCGACGGATATTATGACTTGCGATACGCTTGAAAAATTTTGCAACAACATCTTTTCACCTCGACTTTCCGCTTATTTTTCGGATTTGTCTTGCCAAGTTCGTAATACTATGTTATTATTTTGACATCATAAAGTCAAATTATTGATATTTATATGTTGATAACTATTCATAATAATTGAGGTGTATTATGTCATTGCTTGACGACAGACTTGACACGCTTATCACCGTGTGCGAAACAAAGAACTTTACAAAAGCAGGCGAGATTTTATCGCTTACCCAACCTGCGGTAAGCCAACACATAAAGAAATTGGAAGAAGAACTCAACACAACGCTTTTTTTGCGTAAAAAGGGTGAATTGGTCCTCTCTCCAGAGGGCGAAATCGCGCTATTGTATGCGCGGAGAATGAAAGCCCTTGCCGAAAAGATGCAAGAAAAAATCAAGAACGCCAAGTACAACATCAGCAAAATCCGCATAGGCATCACTCACACGCAAGAGAGCGGTTTTATGGTCGAGGCTTTGTCCAAAATGGCACTCGGCGACGATAATCTAAACATAACGCTAATAACTGACAATATAAAAAATCTTTATGATATGTTGGAAAATTTTGAAATCGATATCGCAATTATCGAGGAAAAACCCACCAATCCGTCTTTCAACTTTATGGTTATCGACACGGATATGTTGCTTTGCATGACCTCGCCACAGAATCCGCTTGCCAAAAAGACGGCAATCACCCTGTCCGAGCTCAAAAAGCAACACCTTATCTTGCGCTTGCCCTCTTCTTCCACCCGTGAGAAGTTTGAAAGCGCCCTCACGTCTATAGGCGAATCCCTTGACGACTTTGACGTAACAATTGAGGTTGACAGCATCGCCACCATCCGCAATCTCGTCAAAAAAGACATCGGCGTATCAATACTTTCAAAGAGCGCGTGTTACAAGGAAATCAACAAAGGCTCGCTCGTCGCGCTTCCGATAGAAAACCTGAGCATGATTCGCGAAACCGCGATAGTCTATCACCGCACGTTCTCACATCCAAACATCATAGAAGGCATATCCAGAGCGTACAACGATATGGCAAACATGCTCAAAAAGTAAACTTTAGTCCTGCGCGCATATTGACTTATAAAAAGGATTTATTTATAATCTAATTATTCCGATAAGGAGAAAAAATATGAAACTCACAAAACTCAAAGAAAACAAGGCGCAGAGTGCGCAATATATGCACGGGTTTATATCCCACGTGATAAAATCCTTCGGGAAGCGCGACTGCGGTAGCAAAGGCGAAGTAGACGCGGTAAAATATATGGCGCAAGAAGTCGCGCCCTATGCAACCGACGTAAAAACCGAGCCGTACGACGTGCACACTCTTGCATTTATGGGCTGGATTTACATCACCGTAACGCTCATTCTCGGCGCTTTCGTAAGCGCGTTCTTTATGCCGATGCTCTCAATTATTCTCATTTGCGTAGGCATGGCGCTTATGGTTCTGGAATTCGTATTCTACCGTCAAGTGGTAGATTTTCTCTTCCCCAAACGCCAATCTCTCAACATGACCGCAACCAAAAAGCCGCAAGGCGAAGTCAAACGTCGCGTGCTCATATCGGGACACGCGGACGCGGCATACGAGTGGACTCTCAACTATTATTTGGGCGGGAAAGCGTTTATCGCGCACTTCCTCATCTCCATTATCGGCATTCTGTACTTTATGGCAGTCGCAATCGCGGCGTGCGTAAAGGGCGCAATTTTCACGCCTATCACCGACCGGGCAATATTTATCGCGCTTTGCTGCAGCGGCGTATTCGTGCCGTTCTGGATACTTATGTACTTCCTCTTCAATCCTCGCGTGATTGCAGACGGCGCAACGGACAACCTAACGGGTTGCGCAATGGGCATAAGTTTCCTCAAAGCGCTCAGCGACAACGGCATAGAGTTTGAAAACACCGAAGTCGGCTGCATTTGCGCAGGCGGCGAAGAGGCAGGTTTGCGCGGCTCCAAAGCATGGGTGAAAGCGCACAAAAACGACTTCAAAGACTGCCCCACCACAATACTTTGCATCGATACTATTCGCGAGGACGACCATATTTTGGTCAACTACAAGGATATGAACGGCTTTATCAAATGCGACCCCGAAGCAACCGAGCTTTGGCTGGATGCGTGCAAGGAAGAAGGTATCCCCTGCAAAAAAGGCAGCGTGGCTCTCGGCGCAACGGACGCGGCGGCTTATACGCAAGGCGGCTTCAACAGCGTTTGCGTAACCGCAATGAACTTCAATCTTCCCAGATACTACCACACTCGCCTCGACGTCGCAGAGGACGTAAACGAGGATTGCCTTGCCAAAACTTTCAGCGTGCTTTGCTCCTTCGTTGAGAAAATCGACGACCTCGCTCAAAAAGAAAACTGATCGATAACGCCTCGCAAACTCGCAAATTTGCGCCACATCGCAAAGTATGCAAAAACTCTTTTATCACAACATCCACAAATCCCCCGACGATGTCGGGGTTTTTGTTTGCGCCTTATATCGGTCTGTGCAACAAAACATGTTAGAATTTGAAAAATAAAAACGGCAAATCGAAAGCGTGCGGACAGAAACATAAATCGCAATATTTTTTGTTTTGTCAAGTTATTTTTTAGAAAAATTTACGTAGAATTTCAAAAAGGTTGGAAAAAGTGGTAAAATCAACGGCAGAATGCCTATTCCGTCAATCGCGATTGACGGAATAGGCGGTATAACTTGCTTGTCAACCTAAATCCAAGAACGCAAAAATAGTCGTCCGTCGGACGACTTCATTTTTTTGAAAATACACTTTCAAAAATTAAAGTAATGCTAACTGTTCCGCAAACTTTTCTGCCGAAGTGGCAAAGCCGAATATTTCACGCGGATATGTATTCACCCAATCTTCAACGAACTGTATCTGCTCGTCGCTATACTTCGTAAAGTCCGTTCCTTTGGGCAAATGCCGTCGAATTTCACGGTTTAAGCGTTCGTTTGTTCCGCGTTCACACGACGTATAAGGGTGACAATAATACACGCTTGTACGCTTTCCGCGATATATCGACGTTTCCAAACCTTTGAAGTCCGAAAATTCAACGCCGTTATCCACCGTGATACTCTTGAATATCTTGCGAAAATCGCGACCGAAACGACGTTCAAGTTTGTTGAGCGTTTTCACAACCGTGTCAGACTTGCGGTTTGGCATTTTCAAGATGATTTCGTAGCGTGTCAATCGCTCCGAGAGAACCAAAAGAACATCGCGCGAAAACTTTTTGCCGACAACGCAGTCCATTTCCCAATTTCCGAACGTATTTCGATTGAGTATTTCAAGCGGACGTTTTTCAATGCTTGTGCCACGTGGCGCACGCTTGATAACTGCCTTGCGATACTTTTTCTTCCGCTTATAGAGTGGCAAGTCGCTCATTTTCAAATTCAGGAACACGCCTTGTTCGATGTATCGATACAACGTCGTCTTGCTTATATTCGTTTTGAACATTTTGAAACGTTTAATTTCACCGAGAACGGCACACGGTGACAATTTGTCTTTCAAAACACGCTTTTCGATGTATTCGACAAATTCATAATCATCGCCCAATTTTATAGGCGCGCCGTGTGCTGTTTGATTGAGCAGATACCTATCATGCGCAATATTTGCGCTGTAAGAATCGACGTACTTGTACGTTTTATCGCCAAACCAATTCCGATACTTAATCTTTTTGCGTTGATAATACCCACGCTTAATTTCGTTATAAACTGTTGCAAGGCATACACCGAGCCTTTCGGCAATGACTGTTTTGTGTACACCTTCATTCAAAAGCGTTTCCAACTGAATACGCTGTGTAAATGTTAAATTCTTTGTGCCTTTCTGTTTCATATAATCACCTTCCTTTGCCTTCCAAACCTTACTGTTGACTATACTTTTTGAATGTTGAGAGTAATACGCGACACCTTGCTATAATACGAGCCACGCGCGTTGCGCGTGGTAGCAAGGTGTCGCGTATTTTGACCGACCGACAGACTCGTTCGGGCGCAAACAAAAGGCGTTTCCGCGCTAAACCGCTTGCGGATCACGCCTTTTATTTGTTATGCGGAGTTTCCGAAACGATTTTCTATGATTTTCATGTCTGTCCGAGAACGCCAAAAACGCCGTATCTCAAAATACACGGCGCAAAACCTTTGCTATATTCTTGCGTGCAGTTAAGCTACCTTCGGCGGATTGCAGAAGATGTCAATGAACGTCATTTGCTTTGTCTTATATCGAGCAATGTCACGTTCGTATTTAATAACATCGTCAAAAAGTAAATATTTCGTTACGTAATCTTCCATAGACGTTGCAATATCCTTATCCTTGACCTTCATACAAATTGCCGTAGGTATTCCGCGACTGTACACAATTCTTTCGCCCGTTTTGCTTATGTATTTGAGCAAATAATTGATTGTTCCGCCATGACGGAGTTCTTGTTCGTTGAGTTGTTCAAAATCGTTTCTTCCGAATGAATCGGCAAAAAACGTGTTAGAGTGCGTGATTTGCATTTGACCTTGTGCCGTTGAGTAATCTCGAAGTTCCGCAACGTTGCCTATCATTTCACCGTCAGGAATATACATAAGAGCGTGAAAATGTAATCTATGCGTTTCCGGAGCGCGCTCAAAAACGCCCATATACTTCCAACCGCGACGTGTATGCAAGTTGGATAGACAACGGCGTAACTTCTTCCGAAAACTTTCTTCATCGTGTTTTTTATCGTCGTAGGTGATTGTAACAAAATAATTCCATTTGTTCAAGTATGCCTTACGGCGAAAACGTTTCTTACGATTATACAAATTTTTGTATTTGCGGATAATCTTTTCCGCGACAAAATCGCTCATATCGGTTATTTCGGGAAACAACGTCGTCATTTCATCTTCCACATATTCCGCCAAAGCGCGCTTTTCAAGTCCGTTTTCGACAGCGTGAGAAAATAGGCTGTTAAAAGCAATATCTGTTGCCGTCAATTCTCGCGCGGTGGAAACGCCTTTCTTGCTACGCTTTAAGCGCGGAACGGCGATGTAATGACCGCCGTCGTTGTAGATCGAGTATACTCTTTCATCGTTTTTGTCGTCGAAAAAGGGAACGACAACCCCAGTAGGAATGTCTATCATAATAGTTTCCTCCAAAAAACCATAGTGTGTCAGAATTGATACAAGGTTTAACACCTTGACTGTTTCGGGGTTTTCAACCCCAAACCCCGAATATTCGCCATATAGGCAGAGAGTGCAGAAAGTATTCTGCGCTCTTTGGAGCAATTTTATCGATGTTATCATCGGCAGTCAAGGCGCGTATTTATTTCCCGTAAGGCATAAAGCACGCGTGTTTCCTTGACAGCCTTTTCAGTCCTTAAAAATGCAAAAGTCAGTTTTCTTGTATCGTAAAACCCGTCACAAGTTTTGCGATGAAATAACTGTTTTGTTCTGCGAGTTCTGCGAACGTCGCTTTTTCCGTTTCATATTCGTCCAAATCGTTTATACCGATAGGCGAGCGCAACGCCTTTTTGACGAAAAAGTCGCTGAAACAGTCCGTCGAGAAACGCTTTGAGTATATCTTCTTCGTCGAAAGATAGTATTTGCAATTCTTCCGCTGTCCGTCCATAGTTCCGCTTTCGACTTGCACGGAAAGTTGACAATATCCAAACTGATTGTGAATACGCTTGTATCGAGTGTGAATTTTTGCCACAATGCCTTTGAGAATGTGCATTGTAAGCGTATTGTCACCGCGCTGATAGCGATAGTTTTCGTAAAGTCTTACGAATTTGCCGAAAACCCAGTCGTAAAGCAATTCTTCGAGCGAGAAGAACGGCATTGTTAAGCGGTCATCGCTACTTTCTTGTATGTACACGATGTCGGTCAAATCGCGCGCATTTGCGCCCCAAGACGTCGGACGTTGTTCATCGGTTATCACGCGCACAAACGGAAAATTGTCCACAGTGGCGGAG
>SAMEA104315437__coassemble_376_pt1 | contig 24249 bp, 18 predicted proteins | sample SAMEA104315437__metabat2_low_PE_024 | metagenome-assembled genome bin SAMEA104315437 (sample SAMEA104315437) | gut metagenome | biome: Monkey gut; feature: monkey-associated habitat; material: faeces | place: China | collected 2013 | reverse complement strand
GGATAACCGAAGTGGAAACCGCCAAACCCGATGAAATCGGGCAAACGGAAGAAATTTCGGACACCGTACGGGACGAACACGACAATGAAAGCACGCAGAACGATACGCAAAGCGAATACGTCATCGAAATGCGTCATATCACCAAGGAGTTCCCGGGAATCATTGCAAACGACGACATAACGTTGCAACTCAAAAGAGGCGAAATCCATGCGCTTTTGGGCGAGAATGGCGCGGGCAAATCCACGCTTATGTCCGTTCTTTTTGGATTGTATCAACCCGAAAAAGGCGAGATTTTGAAAGACGGGAACGTCGTCAAAATCAACAGCCCGAACGACGCAACCGCCCTCGGCATAGGAATGGTGCATCAACACTTCAAACTCGTTGAAGTGTTCAGTGTGCTAGACAATATTATTCTTGGAGCAGAGGACACGACTCTTGGATTTGTCCGCAAGAAAATAGCAAGAGAAAAAGTTGTTAGATTAAGCGAAAAATACGACTTAAATGTTGACGTAGACGCAAAAATTGAAGATATAACCGTCGGCATGCAACAGCGTACCGAGATTTTGAAGATGCTTTATCGCGATAACGAAATTCTCATTTTCGACGAGCCCACCGCCGTTTTGACGCCACAGGAAATCGACGAGCTTATGCAGATCATGCGCAATCTCGCCGCCGAAGGCAAGTCAATCCTTTTCATAACTCACAAACTCAACGAGATTATGGCAGTCGCTGACCGTTGCACCGTTTTGCGCAAGGGCAAGTATATCGGTACGGTCAACATTGCGGATACGACGAAAGAAGAACTTTCAAAGATGATGGTCGGTCGTGACGTCAAATTTGCGGTTGACAAAGACGAGGCGCATCCTGAAGACGAGGTTCTCAAGGTAGAAAACCTTTGCGTCGAGAGTAAAATCCACAAAAAACTCGCAGTCAAAGACGTTTCTTTCACCGTACACGCAGGTGAAATCGTTTGTATAGCAGGTATCGACGGAAACGGACAAACCGAACTCGTTTACGGACTTACGGGGCTTGAAAAGCTTGCTCCCAACGTGGAGGAGACAGAGGAGAGAACACTGGACGTCCCCGTTTGGACAAAACTTAACGAGGTTGAAAAACAGGAAAGAACAAAACTCTTCTTCAAGCAAGTCGGCAAATTCTTGAAGTATTTTTTCGTCAAACTCGGCTTGAGAATCTGGGATTGGATGAAAAAGATCGGAGAAAGCATCGCATCGAAGTGCGTTGCGCTTTGGAATAAAGTCATATTCCTTTTTGACAAAAACAAGAGAGATAATATTGACATCAATGCCGACGTAAAGGGAAGAATCTACCTTTGCGGTCAAGATATTACTAAAGCCCCGATAAGAAAACGCAGTAAAACGGGTATGAGCCATATTCCCGAAGATAGACACAAACACGGTCTTGTGCTCGATTATACGCTCGAACAAAATATGGTTCTTCAACGTTACTGGGAAAAAGATTTTCAAACGGCGGGATTTATAAATAAAAAAGCTGTGCGCAAATATGCGGACGAACTTATCGAACAATATGACGTCAGAAGCGGACAAGGCTCTATTACCAAAGTGCGCAGTATGTCGGGCGGCAACCAACAGAAGGCAATCGTTGCAAGAGAACTCGACAGACCGCACAAATTGCTCATCGCCGTTCAGCCCACGAGAGGCTTGGACGTCGGCGCAATCGAATATATCCACTCGCAAATCGTCAAAGACAGGGACGATGGAGCGGGCGTATTGCTCGTGTCGCTTGAACTGGACGAAGTGATGAATCTCAGCGACAGAATCCTAGTTATGTACGAAGGTGAAATCGTCGGCGAACTCGACCCGAAGAAAACAACTGTGGAAGAACTCGGATTGTACATGGCCGGTGCAAAGAGAAATATTAGAGAAAATAAAGAAGAAAATGTTACAACAATAGAGGAGGTCGAAAATAATGGCTAATGACAAGACGAAACAGATTCTCTCGAATGTTGGGCATAAGTTAAAATCATTGTTTGTTTCAGACACACCGGGAGTTGAACCGGGTTTTAAAAAGCTATGGGAAAAAGACGGCACCAAAAATTTGGCATCAACATTTTTGGCGATTGCATTTGGTTTGATAATCAGCTTTTTTGTAATTTTGTTTACTGCAATTGGTTCTGATACGATGCCTGTGTCTGATGCAGGTGGTGCTATTAGAATTTTGTTGGGAAGCGTGTTTTACGAAGGAAAAAATGCATCAGGTGAATTAACATTCGGTTTTAATAAGATTCTTTTCGGCAATATGTTGTTCAGGGCAACTCCGTTGATTATGACCGGATTGTCTGTTGCTTTTGCATACAAAACAGGACTTTTTAATATTGGCGCGTCCGGACAATTCCTCATGGGGGCAATGGTATCATTGCTAATAGGATTGTCGATTCCTACGTCATCGATACCGGGGTGGCTTGTTTGGTTAATAGCATTAATTTGCGGTATGGCAGCCGGTTTTGTTTGGGGATGTGTACCGGGGCTTTTCAAAGCATTTTTTAATGTTAATGAGGTCATCACCTGCATTATGTGCAACTGGATTGGTTTGTACATTGTGAGCTGGATTTTCGGTATCGATAAGGCAAAAGGTGTTGAAGGAGCTCAATTCGTCAATTTTACAGAGGGAACAAAGAGTAATTTTTTGTATAAGACCGCATCGAGAGGAGTAACGAATCCATCTTTCGGCCTTGATAAACTTTTTGAAGGAAGCCAAGTCGACGGAGGAATTATAATTGCTATTTTGATTGCGATAATTGTTATGATAATAATGTCCAAAACCGTATTCGGTTATGAACTGAAAGCAACCGGCAATAACAGATACGCCGCAAAATACGCAGGAATTAAAGATAAAAGAAATATTGTCTTAGCAATGGGTATATCGGGGGCGCTTGCTGCAGCCGGCGCAGTGTTATTATATTTTAACAGAACGCAAGAATTTAATTATTCTAATGACACCTCTTTGCCGGCGGAAGGATTTAATGGTATTCCTGTCGCATTGTTGGCATATAGCAACCCCATAGGCGCAATTTTCTCTGCAATTTTTATGGCGTATGTGAACATTGGAGGAGAGCAGATAAAAGGTGCGTTTGCAATTAACTCTCACATTAGCGACTTAATAGTTGCAATAATCGTTTACCTGAGTGCTTTTTCTCTTATGTTCAAAGACATTTTGGCGGGCAGAGGGCTTATTGCAAAAATGGTTAGAGGTGTTATTGCAAAAAAGAAAAATGCAATTTCGGAGTCGGAAAGTATTGCACAAGAAGATATCCCAATTCTAGATGAGAATCAAGATGAGAACTTAATTCTTTCGAACGTTGGTCTAGACGAAACGGAAGAGAGTGTGATTGAAACGGAATCAGAAAATGAAGAAGGGAAAGTGAACGAGGAGGAAGAATAATATGGTTATGTTGATGCAAGAAACAATAAGGTATATGATTCCAATGATGCTTGTTGCGCTTGCCGGTGTGTATGCGGAACGTAGTGGCATTATCAACCTTGCACTGGAAGGCATAATGGTTATTGGAGCTTTTGCTTGCGCTATGTTCCTTAGGATGTTTCAGGAAATGGGTGTTTTTGGCGAAATGCATCAATTGAGCATAATAGTGGGGCTATTGATTGCAGGCGGAATGGGTGCGGTATTTTCTTTGTTGTTAAGCTATGCAGCTATTAGATGGAAAGCAGACCAGACAATTTCGGGTACCGCATTAAATATGATTGCTCCTGCTTTGGTGTTGTTCATAGCAGCCGCATTGTTTCAGCAAGAAAAGATTACCGTGAAAACAAGTCCTGCATCGTGGTGTATGATTTGGGTAGATATAGAAGGTGAAGGCTTCTTCCAAGATGTTGGTAGAATCCTATTGCAGAAGACATATATAACATCGTTTATAGGAATTGCAATATTTATCATCCTTTCAATCGTGTTATATAAAACAAAATTTGGTCTTCGTTTGCGTTCTTGTGGTGAACATCCTCAAGCGGCCGGTAGCCTCGGTATAAATGTGAACATGATGCGCTATATTGGAACAACGATTTCAGGTGCGTTGGCCGGTATTGGGGGCTATACTTTCTCACTGACTATCGTAAATGGTTCTGCTACAGGCGAGGTCGCTGGTTTCGGCTTTTTAGCACTTGCAATTATGATATTCGGCAATTGGAAGCCAGGTAATATTGCGTTGGTTTCGTTTTTGTTTGGTTTGTTAAAGTGTATATCCGCAACATTTGACTCTATTGATATAAATGGTGACGGAATTTTTGCCCTTAAACAACTGAGCGACAATTCGGCGTTTTTCAGCCCATATTTATATAAAATACTGCCGTTTTTGGCGACGCTCATAGTTCTTGCGTTTACGTCCAAAAAGTCGAGAGCCCCGAAGGCGGAAGGCATACCTTACGACAAGGGTATGAGATAAAACGATATACGAGAAAAACTCGGTTAGATTGCGCAAATCCCGTCATTTTCGACGGGATTTGTTTCGCTGTTTTGAGTGGTAAAAGGATGAGAGTTAAATGTAAAAGCCGCCTTGCATAAGACGGCTTTTGGTTTTATCTTTTGTGGAAAAAATTATTTTACGAGGTCGATGAGGGCAAGGGCGCGCTTCAACGCAAGCTTGCTGTTGACCTTGAATTGGAAGGGAACTTCCTCATATACCTTCTTGTGTCCGGTTGCGGTGTGAGGTGTGCGACCGTCGTTGAACTCGGGTGCTTCCGGATCGAGGGGAAGATTGATACGCAAAGACGTGCCGATAATCGTAACCTTGGCAACGATGTCGCCTTCTCTGCGGTATGTATCGCATTGTTTGCTGATGCGACTTTTGATTTTGGGCGTGCCCTTCGGCGTTGCGGTGAGCGCGTCTTTGAGGATTGCGTAACGCTCTTTGACGATGTCGTCGGAAAGTGCGTATTTTTCTGCAAAGGTGAGGCTCTTTCTTGCCGCTTTCTTTGCCATGACTTTGTCATAGTCAAACTTCTTGCCGAGAGAGGAGTCAAGCGTGGTTACGTCTTGTTCTTCCTCTTTTTCTACCACTGCGGGTTGCGGCTTTTCCACAACTTTGGGTTTGTTCATCTCTTCGTATGCGGACGCGCAGGGAAGAGCGGCGCTCTTGTCGCAAAACGCGCAATAATCGTAACCGCCGCACATATCGCGGTGATTGGTAACGCTGTCATTCCATTTTTGCTCGTCCAATTTGGCTTGCAATGCAATTTTGTCCATAGTGTACTCCCTTAAACGATTTTGGCGGTCAAACCGCTATCTATTCTAATGAAATCGTGAATATTGTACACAAATAAATCGCGTTTGGCAAACATTTGCGACACACAAATTTTAATTTTTTGACAAATTGTCCTAAGAGGTGCGAAAAAACAGGCAAAATGGCATTCTATCCGTTGCTTTTTTGAGTATTACGAACGAGGCTAAAATTCGGATGTCAAAAAACAAGGTATCTAATAGGAAATATTATAAAAGAAAAGTATATAAAAAGATCGGAAGTGCAAAAATGCGCACACGTCTATTTATATCCTCTTTTTTTAGCCGAAAAACTGTTATGACAACTCATCGTCGTCTATAACTATGCAGTTGACTTTGCCGCTTACTGCCGTGCAGGCGTCGATTGCGATTATGCCGTCGCCGTAGAAGGGCGTGTAGTCGGCATCTGCGCCGAATTCGCCGCCTTTATGCTCGATGATGGAATGTCCGTAGGAACAATGCCAATGTCCGCAGACAATTGTTTTGCCCGCTTCGCGAACGCCGCCGCGCCAAGCCTCCATGCCGTTTGTCCATCTTGCAAAATACCAGTCCTCGGGATCGGCGTTTCGCCAGTCGTCGACGACTTCGAACCGTTGCGCTCTGTTTTCCACAAAGCGGTAACACGGTATCCAACCGTGGACGAATACATACTGCTTTGTTTCGTAATAATTGACCATGGAGGGGATTATTTTTTTGACAAACGGGGTGGCGAGCAGTTGTTCTTTTACCTTGTCGCAATTGTCGTCAAGAATGTTGATTTCGTCAGTCAGTTGCAGTACGGCGTCGGTGGTTTTGTTGGATATGTGGTGAGAGAGGCGGTAGGATTTGTTTTTCCAATTATATATCATATCCGACATCAAATCTTCGTGATTGCCGCGGATGAGTATTGCTTCGTCTTTGTCCATGAGGTCGAGGACGAATCGCTGGACTTCTTTTGCCTCATTGCCTCTATCCATAAGGTCGCCGCAGATTATGAGCTTGTGCGGAAGGGTATCCGAAAAGAAACCCTTTTCGTCCAGGGCTTGTTTCATTTCGGTGTAAAAACCGTGTATGTCCGAAACAACGTAATATCTCATGGTCATTCCTTTTTGTTTTTGCTCGCGAAACGGACAGCCTATGGGTTGAGAGGGCTGTCCGTTTGCCAAAAACGTACTTTACACATGTGTTTTGTATTTATAAAGTGTTGATATTGTAATTATATGCGATTGTATTAGGCGCATAATCCCATAAAGATTTTGCCGCTTTGCGTCGATTAATCAGAAATCAAAGTCATCGAAAGCAGGTCTTTGTCTTTTGGGTTTTTCGGCGAGTTTTTTGAAGGTGAATTTCGGCGCGGTGAACGACTCGATAGTTGTCGGAGTGCAGTTTTTCAAGCCTTCGCTGTCATTGAAACCTAAGAACGCGCCTTGTTTTGCACATACGTAACTTCTGATAAACTGCGTCGTAACAACGGGCATATACAGACGTTTGAGGTACATTTGTCCCGGTTTTATCAAGTCCAAATCGCTTATCGGGACAAGCGGGACTTCGCAGATAGTGTCAACCGAGGGGTTTATTCTAGACTCGAGCGACGGGATGTAGTGGCGACCGCATTCGTTGGCAAATATTTCTTTTGTGGCTCTGTTTTGCGCGCCGAGGAATATTTGCGCGTTGCAGTTGTCGCGAATGACAACCGATCTTTGCTCGCCGTATACGACGTCGATTTGCTTGTATGATTGGACGACGAGGTGGAACCATATGTTGCGCGATCTCGAGGTGGCAATCTTGTTTTCCAAGTCTTTTATCTCGGGAATGTTGCCGAACTCGTCGAGGAGGAAGTGAAGAGGTCTTGTCGAGTGATTCTCCTCCGCGCGCTTAAGCATTTGTCTATACACCCAGTCGATAAAGAGCCCTGCAATGAGGAAATCGCTCTTTTCGTAATCTCTTGTGATGAGGAATATTGCAAAAGGTTTGTCGTATCCCGCGTCGTCGAGATTGATTGTGTTGTCTGTGGTGAGAGCGAAGATGTGCCCTTGGAACCAGTCTTTAATCGCGCCGTCGAAAACGCCGCAATAGCTCATCATAGTGTTTCGCGCGTTGCAAAGTGCTGTGGACATCAACGCTTTTACTTTGTGCGGCTTGTTTTGGAGCAGCCAGTGAGTGTGCAAAGTTATGGATTCGCCGATGATGGGCTCTTTGAGGGCAAGATAATATTGTTGTATGGTGCGGAAGGTCATCATATCGCGGGTAAATCCGGAAGATTCGTTGACGGCGTCTTCCAACATACATTGAATTATGCCCTTAAACAAGTCCTGCGCCCCGTATTCCCAAGATCTGTCCTGCATGCCCTGTTCGTTTATTACGATATGCGCAAGTTGGTTCAAAAGTCCGTCGATGTTTGCTTCCAAATAATCCTTTTCGAATTGGATATAGTTGTCGCAAGTTGCGCCGTCGGGGAAGGCGAGCCCTCTGTATTCGATATAAGAAGCGGACGAATACATGCTTTCGGGATAGACGAGTTTTAGACCGGATTTCACCTTGCCGGTGTGCATTTTGCAGCCTTTTCCGAGGTTTTTGATTTCCATTTTGGTGTCGTATACCTCGAGAAGGGGATTCCATCTGTCCGAGTGAATAAGGTCTTTGAAGTTGAGGACAAACAGTTGATAGCCCTGATCTTTGAGATGTTGCGCGTTTCTGTCAAACAATTCGCCTTTGGGGTCGGTCAAGAACAGATTCGGCTTGTTCTTCTGAGAAGAAATCGCTCTCAATTGCGGCTCTACGCAGCCCGTCGTCTTGCCGCTGCCCGTCGTGCCTATGTACAATTCGTGCGAATAGGGCAGATAATAATAACGCAATCTGCATGCTTTTTGCTGTTCGTCCGTAAGTTTGTCAAAAGCCTCGACGTCATAGGAATTGCCGTCCGCGTCCACGTAATCGCTTGCGAAAGGGTAGCCTTTGACTTCGGTGTTCGGAAGTTCGTCGTAAAAGACGGTGGTTACGCCTTGCTCTTTTGTGAGTTCGGTGTAATTAATCTTCTTTGCGCTTTCAAGATTTTCGTCTATGTAAGCGGCTTTGAGTCTGTCAATGATAGAATAGCGGTTCATAATCTCCCTCCTTATTTGAAACCAAGCTTTTTGGACGGTTTTTCGGAAGAATTCGTAACTTTTTTCCACTCTTTCTTCTCGTAATTGTCGATATATTCCATTTTTTCGAAATAATCCAAAGAATCGGACGTGATCGCCTCGACAAAGGAAAAGTCGATTGCCATTTTATCGTATGCGTAAACGACGTCTTGTTTTATCGTGGATACGTATACGTAATAGGTTTGCGCCTCTTTGGAATATGCGTTTTTCGCGTCGTCGGGCAGAATGGTGTATCCGCTCTTGAGATACTTTTTGGATAAATCCGCAAGCTCATAGAAAACTTTGGATTTTTGCTCGTCGCCGGCGAGGGCGTAAGTATAGGCGAGGTAGGACATGGAGGGAATATCGCCCCAAACAACGCATTGGGTGAAACGATGAATCGCCTCGTTTATATCCTTGTCGCAACCGACGCCCAAAGCGAGCAATATGCCCACTTGTCTTGTCGTCAAAAGGTTGCCCGACGCGCTTGCGGTGTAGATTTTGGAAAACCTGATGTCCGCCTGATACGTTTTGTAGTGCGAGTAGTCAAACCAACTCGGGTTTATCTCGGCGCTGCGTATATTCGAAAGGCTTTGAAGCCTTGTAAGAACGTCGCCTTTGATGTCAAACAAAACGTCCTCGTCGGAATAACTGTCGCCGAATTTTCTGCTGCGATATACCGCCTGTTGGTCTGCCGTCAAGCCCAAAGCGGACAATTCGTCCAGTATGGTGTGCTTGCAATGCTCGATAAAGCCCTCGTCCAAACGCAATGCGCGCCCTATAAAACCTATAATCTTTTTTGCGTCGGACTCCAGCTCCGGCGTTTGGGTATTGGACATCATTGTGGTTGACAAAACCATATTGTAGAACGCGTCGTAATTCTTGAAGATGGTATCCATAAAAAGAAGTAACCCCCCTATCGTCGTTTTTCTTCAGTATAAAATGCGGTGTGTGAAATGTCAATACATACAGAGTGTTCGGTATCTCGCAAATATTGCGGAAAAACTACAAAATCTGCGGGTTGAAGGGAAGATTTTTGACAAATTGTTGCATTGTTCGACCAAAAACGGCACTTCGATATTGACATGGCGGGGACAGAATGGTATACTGAAACAAATAGAAACAGTTATTGATTGTTAAATATATTATTCTCTATATATCGAGGGGGAGAAAGAATGTACAATGCCGAAAGAAAATATATCGATTGGAACAAGACCGGCAAAAACCTTAAGTTGCTTAGGTGCGACAATATCCTTTTGCGCAAATACGTGTGCAGGGCTTTGAGGACCGTATCCAACGATTGCGACGGCGTGGATTGCGACAATTGCCGTTTCGATATGGACAACAGCATAAGTCAGGCAGAACTTGCAAAAGTGTTTAACGTTTCGGAAAACATGGTGGCAAACTGGGAAAACAACCGCAGTACGCCGTCGTTGGAAGATTTGATTTTTTACAGCCAAATTTGCGGAATCAGTTTGGAAGATATTATAGTTTTTAGAAAATAACCCGTAGAAAATACGGGTTTTTTGCACTTTATACGCCATAAATCTAGAATTTGCAGGGAAGTATCAACAATCGAAGGGAAAGCGTATAGACAGGCGCAATCCCACTATTGTAAAATGTAATCGTAAAGGGAAAACCCGACGAAACATAATAAAACAAAAAAAGGAGCATTAAAAAAGATGGAAAAGAAAGTCGAAAAACAAGCGCAGGAGATCTTCATGAGGTTTTGCAACTACTTGAAGAAAGTAAACTGGCAATTCGATACCGATACGACGAACGGGAACTTTATTATCCTTGCGTCGGCGCGCGGAGAGGATTTGCCGATGAATCTCATCGTTCAAGTGGATCCGCAAAGACAATTGATATCGCTGTTCTCCAATATGCCATTCAATATGGATAAGGAAAAACTCCTCGAGGGCGCGGTTGCGACAAGCATCATCAATCACTTGCTGGCAGACGGCAGTTTTGACTACGACGTTCACGACGGCTCGATATTGTTCAGAATGACGACAAGTTGGAGAGGCGGGTTGATAAGCGACGAGGTGTTTGAATATCTGATGATTGTTGCATGCAAAACAATCGACGATTACAACGACAAGTTGTTGATGATATCCAAAGGCGCGATGTCCGTTGACGATTTGTACAAGCTCACGCATAAAGAAGGATAACAACAAACAAGACAACAAAAACAATAAATAAACAATAACAAAGGAGAGAAAATTATGCCTACAAATCAAGGGTTGGATTACAATGTAGATATCGTTATGTGTATCGACGCAACGGGAAGCATGTCGTCAATCATCAACGACGTAAAAGCAAACGCGCTTTCTTTCTATCGCAAATTTGTCCAGGAGATGGAAGCAAAAGATAAATCCGTACAACAATTGCGTATCAAGGTGATTGCGTTCAGAGATTACGGCTGCGACACGGAGCCTATGGTGGAGTCCAAGTTCTTCGTGCTCGACGACGAAAGCGCGGACTTCCACAATTTCGTCAACGGAATAGAGGCGACGGGCGGCGGCGACGGTCCCGAAAACTCGCTTGAAGCAATTGCTTTGGCGATGAAATCCGATTGGGTGAGATCGGGCTCCAAAAGACGCCACGTCATCATCATGTGGACGGACGCTCCGGCACTTGCGCTCGGCGCGAGAAAATCGTCATCCAGCTATCCGGGCGATATGCCGGCAGACCTTGCGGAATTGCACGAATGGTGGGAAGGTCAAGAGATGGAGGAGAAAGCAAAGAGATTGCTCATATTCGCGCCCGACACCGAGCCGTGGTCCGATTTGGTGGACTGGAAAAACACGTTCCATTCGGCGTCCAAAGCAGGCGACGGTTGCAGCGACACGGATATCGCCACTTGCATACACATGTTGGTAAACTCAATTTAATGCGACATTTATTTGTCCGAGATAACTTACGGAGCAAAGAATTGTTACAAAAAGGCTTTGTGCCTGTTGACGCAAACGGATTGCTCTCCTTGGGGCAATCCGTTTGTTTTTCCTAGGGGGAAAAGGGATGATTGTTTACAATCAAAAAATACAAAAAGGGGAACCCAAAGTTTATATCGGGGAGGACGCGCATCCGTATGCGAAGGATGGGATTTTGCTCGTCGCGGACGGATTGGGAGGAAGAGGCGGATACCCACACAAGAAGGCAGATAGGGGAATCGTAGACAAAGACAAGTTCTATGAGCTTGTCTTTGGCGACGTGTTTAAAGGGGATGTGGACGAGGATTTTGTCGATTACGTCGTGAACGGCTTTTCTGAAATTTTCGAGATGAAAGATTATTATTTCGAATGCGAAAGCGCAATAAGGACGAGCGGATATTTTGCTTCTCGCCTTGTGGCGGCTATCGCCTTGTACGAAATCAAGTATGTCAAAGCATTCGACAAAGAAAAACTGTTTGAGGATATACAAAACAATCAGGATAAAATCGACGACGTGTTGAGCGAATACGCGCAAAAACTTGCAATAGAAATCCGCGATAAACTTGAAAAAATAGCGAAGAAAATAGATTTGGAAATAGAAACGAGCGTTACCGGGGCATATCTGCTTCCGACGACGCTGCAAATCGCGCTCGTCAAAGAAGAAAAGAAATCCGTCAGGGCCGTGTTTTTGTGGGCGGGCGACTCTCGCGCGTATATGTGGAATAAGGACGGGCTTGCTCAAATAACGGACGATCACGAAGATGCCGAAACGATGTATAATCTCATAACTTTGTCGCGCGATTTTAAGATTGAATCGAGATACGCGAGTTTCGACAAACCGTGCGTAGTGTTCGTCGCAACGGACGGCTGTTACAAATGCTCGTGTTATGCCTCGCCTCTCGAGATGGAAATGACATTTCTCGAAGCGTTTTACAAGGCAAACTCGACAGAGGAGGCAGCATTAAACTTTGAGGAAGAATACAAGCGCATCGGAAGGCACGACGACAGCAATTCTATGGCGTTGCAAATGTTCGGATACAACGATTTCAAGGGCAAAGAGGATTACGACGTTTTCAAAAGAGCCGTGAAAGACAGGCTATATTATATAAAAAAACACATCGTAAGCAGGCTGTCGGACATATTCGAGGCGGATTATTCGGACGAGGCGCAAAAAATAGAGGAAAAGAAAGACGATATCATTCTTGAAAACGCGACGGATTGGATAAATTCGAATAGGGTGTTTCAGTATGTTTTCGGATTGATGAGAGAGGCGCAATACGAGCCGTTTATCAAAGCGAAAGAAGAGTTTCTTGAAAAACTGCACGCGCTGGAAGCGAAAGTCGAGATTGCGAAAAAGAAAACCATGGATTGGTTCGATGACAATAAAAAGCAGTTCTTGAGCGAGTCGGTGAACGAGGAAGATAACGAAACGCTGTTCGATATGCTTTTGCGAGGCGAATTGTCGGGGCAGTACGTTTCTTTCAATATCGAAACGCATAGCGCAAAGCAGATGAGAAAACTTGCCGAAAAGAAGGAAGAGTTTCGAGCAATTTTGGACGAGCTTAGCGCCATAGACGAAGAGCAGAACGACCTTTGCGGCAGGCAGCAACGCGATATGATAGCGCAATGCACGATGCGGTTTTGGAGAACGAGGCGCAACGAGATTATACGAAAGATTTGGGAAGAAAAAAGAGATTTGCTCGACGCGCAAGAGTGTGAAGAGAAAGAAGAAAAACTTGCCGCACTCGAAGAAGAAAACGAGCAGATATTGAAAAAAATCGGCGTAAGAGATGAAATATATGCCGAATACGAGAGGAGTTATAAGAAGTATTTTAAGGGGGCAAGAGTATGAATGTCGGGGGATATGAACTGATAGGGGATTGGAAGGTATCGAACGTCGGCTTTACGGCTTTGGCGACAAAGGGAAGCAAAAAGTACTTTCTCAAACGCTACGGCGAATACAAAAAGCCCAGAAAAAACGCGGCGACGAGCGACAGACTTTTTGCAAGACTAAACGCCGAGTTCAACGACTTTGTAAAATACAGATCCGCCATAAACGAGGCTCTTTCGACGATTGCGTGCGAGGGCGGAAACATCATTTTGCCGACGAAATGGTTTGTGGACGATATCAACTTTATAGAAGCCACCGAGTTTATCAACGACCTCATAGAGGACGAAAAGATAATGGAGCTATCGGGCGACGAGTTGAATTTCGTGATGATGACGGCGGCAAAAGCCATCAAGGATATCCACGGAAAAAACATCGTGCATAGCGACTTAAAACGCACAAATATCCTCGCCGCAAGAAATTCGTCGGGGAAAGTGGTTGCAAAAATCATCGACTTCGATAAGAGTTATTTTGCAAACAGCGTGAGAGAAAAAGATTTGGGCGGAGATCAACTATATATGTCGCCGGAGCTCACCTGGTGCCTTATCAGCGAATGCGAAGAGGACGCTATGGCGAAATTGTCCACAAAATCCGACGTGTTTTCGCTGGGTATCGTCTTTTATAACTATCTGACAAAAGGCGAATTCCCCAAAATCACGGGGCTTAGCGACAAGTTGAAAGCCAAAGCGGACGAGGGAAAAGTGGTGTATTGCGGAGAGGCGTTGGTTTCGGACGCAAAGCTTGTGATATCCAAAAAGATAAAAGACGAATATATGCAACGCTTGATTGCGAATATGCTGTATGCCGATCCCGAAAAGAGAATTTCCGCTCAGGAGGTGCTGGACGTGCTGAAAAGCAAGCGCGTTCTTCCTTTCGACGAAGGACAAGGCGTCGTTATTGAAGGAATGACGGCGGTATCCCCGATAAAGCCGAGCACGACGACGAGAGATTCAGATACAGAAGTGCCGAAAGGCTATTGCGAGCCGTGGGAAGAGCACAAATGCAAATTCGATATCGCAAAGCTCAGAGAAAGCGGATTTGCGTCATCGAAAAGAATCAACAGAAAGGGCGTGAATTGTTATCAATTCTATAGAGCGGACGGCACGAGCAACGTGTTCTCCATAAATACGCTGAAAATTCTTGGCTGGGTTGTCGCTCCGTCGAGCGCGGATGAAAAGAAAAAAGAATCGACAACCGCAGCGTTTGTTTTGTCGAACGAAGTTTGGGATACGGACGCAGGGTATTGTATAGACGGCGAAAAAGCGAAAAGCGACGGGTACGCAGGCATTGCAAAACATCAGAAAAACGGCAGAAAAGGCTACGTTTTAATGAGAAAAGACGGCACAAATCAATTTGTGTTGATACACCAACTCGTAATGTTCGGATACGCAAAGAAAAAATAAAAATGATCACGGTAAACAATATAGACGCATTTATAGACGGGATATACGACTTTCAACTCCACATCGAATATGAGGGAGGAACGTCCCCTGCCGCCGTCATAGCGCAGGCGGTAGCGAAAGATCCCGGGATAGGCGTTTATATTGCCGAACAGAAAACGAAAGTGGTTGAAGGGAAAGTCGTTTTTGATTTTAAATACACAAACACGGAAGTCAAAAGGCAGGATATCGTGAACGTTAGCGACGGATATCAAGCCGAGGACGCTATGATAAACGCCGTGGAACAATTTCAAAAACGATTGGTTGTTTTTCCAAAACCCGGGGTTGATTTGGATTATAAAGCGTTGTATTCGGACTTTGTCGCGAATAAGGCGTTTTATTCAAATCTGCAAATCGTGTCGTATCAGCCGTATACCTGGAAAACTTACAAAATCAAATTTGCCGTTTTCAAATTTGAATACAGAATCGGCAAAGTGCTCTCGGATATGCTTAAAAGAGAATTGAACGACAAACTGAAAGAGGTCGCAAGCGCAATCTTTTCAAAAAGCATGACGCCCGAGATAAAAGCGTACGTCGCGCACAACTATCTTGCCAAGACGGTGGAATACTGGTACACGGGAGGGAAGAAACTTAATCCCGTGGATAAAGGGTACAAACAAAGCGCATACGGCGCGCTTGTCAATAAAAAGTGCGTGTGCCAAGGCTTTGCGGAGGCGTACAAAAGATTGCTGGATACGCAGGGAATTACGTGCTACGTCGTGCACGGACAAGTTAAAGGTCAGTTGTGTACGCACGCCTGGAACGTCGTTTCGTTTGACAATAAAGAGTATTTTCACGTTGACGTAACGTGGGACGCAACGTCGGCGGACAAGACGATAGACAAGTATTTCGGTTGCACTGATAAAGAAATGGCATACAACAGGACGTGGACAAAACGCGCGACCTGGGTTTGCTCGGGGAGAACGCCTTTGCGACTTCTTGTGCAAGCGCAGATACGGCAAAGAAAAGCGTTGCTGTTGTCCGAGGGGATAGATAAAAAATATTTGGAGGTCTAAAAATGGAAAACACGAAGTTTTTGAAAGCGCAATGTTCGCTTACGGGAAAGCATTTCGGTTTGGAAATCAAACAATTCGGCGGCGAGTGGAAGGTCGTAAACTTTTTGGAAATATCCGCCGACGAGGCGAAAGTTATGATCTCCGAAATAAGGCAGGCAAAGTTCGAGACAAATTCAACGCTTTTGCCGTGCGACAAGTGCCGCAGTCGCGTTGTCGGAGGCTGCGCCTGCAAGGCAAGAGAATGCCAGGGCGGCAGAGGCGCGGATTTTCAATGCATATATTGCAAGAATATGAAAATCGACTATTCGGACGCGACGAGAGTATCGGGCTATAAAGACGGCGACGTAATCAGGTTGTCGCAAGGGCAGGAGATTAAAATCAGATTCAACAATAAGCCGTTGAAGAGAATTGTCGTCGGATTGGGATGGGATCCCGTCGGCGCAACCGAAAGAGCGAATATGGATATCGATTCGTCGGTGTTCGTGATGGGGCAAAGAGGATTCGACATCGTGTATTTCGGAAAATTGAAACATCCGAGCGGATGCGTGGTGCATCACGGCGACAACCTTACGGGCGTCGATATAGGACCAAACGTAGACGATGAAAACATAGACGTGTTTTTGGACAAAGTGCCGACGGACAGAGATAAACTCGTGTTTGTGCTCAACATATACGACTGCGTGAAAAGAAAGCAGAATTTGTCCAAAGTGAAGAATATGTACATAAAACTTTACGATCCCGTTTCGCACACTCCGCTTGTGGAATATAGGGTAAACGCTAACATGGGCGGCAATACGGCGTTGGTCGTAGGAATTGCGACAAGGGTTGGCAGCGAATGGGTTTTCAAAGCGGTCGGCAGAGGCAGCAATGCAAAGTCGATTTCAGAACTTGCAGTTGAATGCGATAAATTGTACTGATAAAGTGTGGATTTGGGAAGATGACGTGGGTTTGTAAAAATTGTAATTCGGATAACGATGATTCGCTTACCGCTTGTGAACTGTGCGGATGCACGGAGAAATTTGTGGTGGAAAACCGCAAGTCTGTTTTGACGCGCGAGAAGGCTCTGGCGCTCGATATAGTGTCGGGCGCGCTCATCGTGCCGTCGGAATACAACGTAATCGGAGAGCGTGCGTTCGAGGGCAACAAGAATATAAAAACCGTCGTCTTGCACGACGAAGTCCTGAGCATATTAATGCAAGCGTTCAAAGACTGCGTCAATCTCGAAAACGTTGTGTGCGAGGGTACGCTTGACAGTATCGGCCCCGAGGCGTTTAGAAATTGCAGGGCGTTGAAAGCAAAACCGACGGCAAAAACCGTTGATGAGAGTGCGTTCAAAACAGACGCATTTTCGTCGTCGGAAGAACCTGCTCCGACGCGCCCGATTACGCCGACGCGTCCGACGACTCCTACACGTCCTAGTACGACGACAAGCACGACGGATACGACAAGACGTACAACAGCGCCGACACGTCCGACCACGACGATCACGACGGACGTAGCGGACGAAACGTTGAGCGAAGAGGAGAGAGCAAGACTTAAAGAGTATCGCAATAAGATAGTTTGCAAAGTCTTTGCCGTAATAGTTCCGATAATCGCATTTATCGCAGGGCAACTGTATCAATACATTTTTTATTTCAAAAACGGATATATTAGACCGCTCTCTTTGTTTTTTGATTCGGTTCCCCCGGTCGTTTTATACGTTTCGTCCGCGTGTTGTTTTGTTTCCGCGATTCACGTCATAATCAGATGTTGGAAACTCGCCGATGATAAAGAGCTTGAAATAAGCACGTTCTATTTTATCTCATCGACTGTATTTTTTGGGGTAAGCCCTACTATTGCCGGTTACGTGGGAATATTTGCCACTTCCGCTATCTCGTTGTTGTGCGTTACGTACAACGAAGAAAAAGTGCCGCTTTTGCTGACCTTCCTTTCTTGCGCGGTGGGGCTTACGTGTATGTGGCTGGGATACGTGAAGAGCGATTACATATTATGCTTTACAGAATTCACTTATTTGATAGACGCCGATCCTTTCCGTGTAAAGATTTATTTGGGCGTTGCGACGGGAGCAAGTATTATTGCGTCCATAGCGACGACGGCGGGAATGGCGTGGATTTCCGATAAAAAAAGCGGATATCTCTTTTTAATGATGTTCTGCGAAGCGATGGCGTTAGCGCCGGCGTTGGCTATACCCGGGTTGTTGATATGCGCGATAATTTTTGTCGTAATATCGAGAAAAGGCGGCGACGTTGCCGAAACGGTAGGAACAATCGCTCTTTCAATGGTGATTATGCTGACTTGTTTAGGAATGGAAATATACTGCGGCGTGGGCAAGCCGAAAACGGAAACGCTTTTGAATTACGAAACGGTGCGCATATATTCTTTCGAGGAGTCAAGACAATACCTGAACGAGGAGATCGTGGCGTTGGATATTTCTAACGTTGCGGATTCCGTCGGCACGACTATCGTTACGGGCGAGAACTGCAAAACGTTGGTGATAAAGTCCGATTACGATAAGCAGTATTCGCTTACGATTAAGACGGCGGCGGAAAAGGTTATATTGTGCGACGTGAATATAACTCACGGCGGACTCGTTTTGAGCTCGGAAAACGTCGAAATCAAAGTGTACGGACGAAATAATATATGGGGCGAAACGGGAAAGTCCGGTCTGACGGGTAAAGACGGTGAGGCAGGCAAAGCGGCTATAAGCGGAAAGAACGTAACATTTACCGGCAAAGGGCGTATTGCGCTCACTGCCGGCAACGGCGGAACGGGCGGTATGGGCGAAAAAGGCTCGAACGGGTCGATAGGTCAAAGCGGCGGCAAAGGCGGAACGGGAGGAAAAGGCGGCAATTCCGGATACGCAATAGATTGCGAAAAAGTGAGCGCTCACGATTTCACGGGGAAAATAACGCTCAGAAAGGGTTATGCAGGCAGCGGCGGCGACGGAGGTCCCGGAGGAGACGGCGGACTCTTTGCTTTGAGCGGCAGTAAAGGCGATAAAGGCGAAAAGGGCGAAGTCGTCGATTATTGCTCGGGAGATATCGAAATCGATGAAAAACGCGTCAAAAGAGCGTAAATCGCAAAGTTATACTATGAAAACTACATTAAGTATGATATTATAATACTATTAAGTATATCCGTATAGCGAGGAGTGTTTATGAACGTTGTTATAGCACTGTGTCTTGTATGTATGCTGGCAATCGTCGTCGGCGTCATCGTAAGGCTGTTCTTGTTGAACAGAGAAGAAAAACTGAAGTTTTTGAAGGGATTTAAAAAAGGTCAGTTTGCTTTGATTTATATAGTGGCAATACCCATGTATTGGATGGGCATCGCCTATTCGGGCGCGTCGATTTGGGAGTCGCTGTTGCGCTCTGTAAAAGCGACTATCGAGCTGGTCGTCTTGAGTTATAACTACAGTTTGGTGTCCGCACTTATGGCGGACAACGTGTTCTATCGCGCGGTGATGGACATCTGCTTTGTTCTCGTAACGCTCAACGCAATCTTATTTGCCGTTACGATATTCCACAGAAAAATGTTCAATTTTGCCGAAAAGGTCAAGATGACGAAGGGAAGCAAAAAGATTTTTGTGGTAGTCGGATACAGCGAGCATAACGTTGACATAATCAAGTCCGCAGACGAAAAAACGGACGTGGTGCTGCTTTCGGAAAGCACGGATGAGATACTGGACTTCTGCTATGCGCAAAAGGTTGCTCATATCAAATTTGAGAAGGGCGACGACCTTGACAAAACGCTGATAAAGACGTTTAAGGACTTCACCAAAAAGCAAATCAACGTGATAATCAACACCGAGGACGAATCTCAGAATCTCATATACGTGCAGCAGGTGAGCAAAACCATAGAAGAGATGAAATTGTCGGATTTCGTAATAGACGAAAAAAGAGGCGTCAACGTCTACGTGTTCGGCGAGCCCGAAAACATGACGTCGTATCTGCAATATGTGGAACTTACTAAGGGATGCGTGCATTACATCAACAAGTACAAGTTGATTGCCAGAGATTTTGTGAGCAATTATCCGCTTACAAGGTATATGACGGAAGAGCAGATAGACTACGATAGCGCCACGATAAGATCGGACGTGAACATGAACGTGGTGATGATCGGCTTTGGCAAAACAAGCCAACAAGTGTTCCTTACGTCTGTTGCCAACAATCAATTCTTGACGAAAAAAGACGGAAAACTCGTGCAAAAAGACGTGAACTATTACGTTTACGACAAGCGCGACGCAGAGAACGATAAAAACCTCAATCACACATATTTCAGGTATGAAAACGAGGTGCTCGATAGGGCAGATAAGAGCAAATACTTGCCGTTGCCTCCAAAGCCCGCAAACGTTGTTTTCCGTCAAAAACTCGACGTGAACGACGCAGGATTTTATGAATCGGTAAAGAGAGATATTGACGTTGAGGGTGCGTTCAATTACGTGATAATCGCGTTCGGCTCGGATATGGCAAACCTTGATATGGCAGAAAAAATCGTCGCAAAACTCAAAGAATGGGGCTTGTACGATAAGACCAAAGTGTTTGTGAAGATAAGAAGCGACAAGTTGTCTAACGGTATCAAAGACACCATAACGACATTCAAAGAAGCAAAACTAAAAGAAGAATTTATCACTTTCGGCATAGAGAAGAACCTTGTGTACAATCTCTCTCAAATCGTGGATGAAAATCAGGAGATGATGGCAAGAGATAAACACATGACGTATCAACTCGAGGACGCGAAGTACAAGAAAGTGGACATCGCAAAAGACAGACAAGCCGTCAAAGACGGGAAAATGACGCTTTTGGATTACATAAAGAAATGGTATGAGGCGGACAAGGAAAAGGCGGCGGCGATGGTTGCGGCAATCAACTCTTCCGAGGCGGAAAAGCCCACGGACGGACGGCTTTTTGTCGGCGATACCAAGTATGAATACGAAGAGGACGTGAAGAGAGACGCTCTTAAGAGTTGGTATGCGCAATCGCAGATACAGCGAGATAACAACGTGTACGTGTGTATGTGCATAAGAGAAAAACTCAATCTTTTGGGCTATGACTATATACCGAGAACCAATGACGAAAAAGACGCTTGCGCCGAGTATGAAAAGAAATACGAAGAGGGCGATCCCATTGTCTACGGCAAGGAAAGAGACGGAATCAAAGGCAAACTCCCTGTCAAATATACCATAGACTTTGTGAATGGCAGCAAAAGACAGGCTATGGCTATCCTCGAACATCAAAGATGGAACGCTTATATGATATCCAACGGCGTTATTCCGTCAACTATCGAGCAAATCGAGAATGGCGATTCCAAAAATCTCGCGCTCAGACGGCACGGAAACGTTACCACGTTCGAGGGGCTTGTGGAATTCCGCAAGATTATGGCTAAGAAAGATAACTGCAGCGAAGAAAAGACGGACGTTATCAAATACGATTATCAGATTATGGACGATTTGGTGTGGTTACTCAATCAAAACGGGTACATGATCGTGAAAAGGAAGAACGAAAAGGAAATAGAAGCAGAGAAAGAAGCCGCAGAAAGCCAAAACGCCGAAAATCAAAACGCAGAGGCTAAAAACGCCGAGAATAAAGGCGAAAGCGCAGGCAAGAAGAAGAAAACGCACAAAAGAAAGGCTTAAGCGCACAGAGCATGTGCGCCATTGGCAAAGAGGAAACGATAATGTATAGAAATTTTATTTGCTATCGGGGAGGCTCATCTGCAGGAATTCAAATCGCAAATGAGATCTATGTTGCGATGAGTCAAAAAAGTGAAGAAGTAGGTGCAACTTACTATTCTCCAGAAAAAATTTATGCGAGCGAAATGAGGAATTTTTTACTAGATCCTCAAAAATATTTGGGTAATGTAGAAAATTTCATTATGCTATTAACAAAAAATTTTTTTGAGGGGTTTATTGTCAATGGCACACCAAATCTCAATTCGGTTACAAGGATTGAGATGGATGAGGTGTTAAAAAATAAAAATGTAAAGTTTATTCCCGTGATTTTTCCAGATTTTGCATGGGAAAACGAAACAAATGGTATGGTTAACCAAGATATAGTATCTGCTCTTTGGGGAGAAGATGCAATGAAAAGAATTATTGGCTCGCCACCGGTTCCGTATGTGTTTCAATATAAAAGCCAAGTTATAGAACTTATACTTAGCGAATTGGTTTCTCAACATGTTAATAAAAAGATAGTGGTATTTGATTTCGATGGAACACTTACTAAACCGCGTGTAGATTCTAATACATGGGAACTGATGTGGACTATCTTGGGTTATGATGTTAGTGAATGCGAAAAATATCACAAGCAATTCAGCAATAATGAAATTTCTCATGATGAATGGTGTGAAATAACAGAAAAAATGTTCATAAAAGTGGGGTGCAACAAACATCATATAAAAGAAGTGGCTCAAAGAGCACAACTCGTTGATGATGCCAGAGAAGTGATAATGGAATTAAAATCCAAGGGAATAAAATTATACATTGTATCTGGATCAATTAAACAATATGTGGAATGCGTATTGGGGAAAGAACTTGTAGATTGTTTTACAGAGATTAAAGCGAATCGATTTACTTTTGATGATCAGGGAATGTTAAATGGCATTATAGGTACGCCATATGACTTTGAGGGGAAAGCGCGATTTGTAAACAAAATTATTCAGTCGACACATGTTTCACCAAAAGACATTTTATATGTAGGGAATTCGTTTAATGATGAGTTCATTTATACAACAATGGTTGAAACTCTTTGTATCAACCCTAAAAATACAGATTTTTATAATGATAAAATTTGGCATCATTTTATCCGCAGATTGAAGAGTCTAAAAGAAATTCTTCCATATGTATACAATTGATGCAAATAAAATGTCGCAACTTAAGGATACACATGGAACAGGAGGAAGGATTATGGCAAAAGAGGCTAGGTCGCTTGGTGAGGAGCTGGAGGAGAGCCGTATTATCGTCGTGAGCGGATATGTCAATTCGGACAAGGCGGCGAGCATTATTTTTCAGATGATGGATTACAATGCCAAAAGCGAGAAGGAAGATATTCAGTTGTTTATCGGCTCGAGCGGCGGAAGTTACTTGGATATGATGGCGATTATCGATACGATGAACACCATAAAAGCGCCAATATCCGGGACGTGCGTCGGCATGGCGGACGGGTATAGCGCGCTGTTGCTTGCGTGTTGCGCCAAGGGAAAAAGATATGCGCTCAGACATAGTCAGATTTCTTTCGAGCAGCCGTACGGGATGTTGCAATCCGGCGCCAATCAGGAGACGGAGATTGCAATCGAGGCAAAAGAAGTCAAGCTTGAAAGAGAGATTTTTGAGAATATGCTTGCTCAAAAGACGAATACGGATTTTGACAAAATACACCGAGATTGCGAAGTCGGGGTGAGCCTAAGCGCACAACAGGCTTTGGAATACGGAATTGTCGACGAGATACTCGAGTGAAAGGAGGAGAACGATATGAAAAACAATAACCCTCGTATAGTGCTATTGAACGGAACGGTGGATGAAGATTCCGCAATGAAAGTCATTTTGCAGTTGCTCGAGCTCAACAGACAGGACGAAAACAAAGAGATAAGTTTGTATATCAATTCAAACGGCGGCAGCATAGTTTACGGATTGGCAATCTACGATACGATAAAGCTCATCAAAGCACCCGTTTCCACCGTATGCTACGGCATGGCTGCGTCCATGGGCGCATTCTTGCTTTCGTGCGGAGAGAAGGGCAAAAGATATGCCTTGCCGCATAGCAGAATGCTTATTCATCAGCCGCTTATGCAGCTTAGGCAAGGAGTGCCACGTCCTCAAACCGCAATGCAACGTATTGCGGAAGATATGGCGAAATCCAGAAACGAATTGGAAACCATTATGGCGGATAACATGGACAAATCGCTCGAGACGCTGCATGCGGATTGCGAGAGAGATAAGTGGATGAGCGTAAAAGAAGCATTGGAGTACGGGCTTATCGACAAGATATTGGAATAATCCGCGTTTTTGCAAAAAGACGCGTTTAGATGTAATAAATCACTATTTTGAAAAACAAAAGAAAAGGGGATAAATTATGGCGGCACTCGGAGCAGTTATAGGGGCAGTAGCTTTATTGACGGCGTATGGTTTGATTATGTTTGCATACATTGCGGCAAGGAAAAGATTTTCCGGCGCAAAGTTTGCGGTTGAGTTGTTTTTTATAGCTATTGTGTTTGCGTTTAGTTTTGGCGTTAAATTTGCCGTTTTTGCGGCGGGCAGACCGGACGCGTTCGATGACGGACTTGCAACGGTCTTTTATTCCATTTATTCGAGCATCGGCGGACTCGAATTCGAGGGCTTGTCATCCCCCGAAGAAGTGGGCGGAGTGCTGGTGCAATGGCTGTATTCTGGAAGTTCGGCGCTTGCGGGGCTTGTGTTCTTCAGTATCATCCTTACAAGAATCAGCTATGAGATGTACAGCGGCGTGTTGCTGTTCTTCCTGCGTTTGAGGTTGAAAACGGATACGAATACCGATATATATTTGTTTACGTCCGTAACGCAGGATTCGTTGCTTTTGGCAAACAGCATCAACGAAAAGAGGCTCAAAGATAAGGAAAATTATAAAAAGGCAC
>SAMEA104315437__coassemble_278_pt1 | contig 34073 bp, 29 predicted proteins | sample SAMEA104315437__metabat2_low_PE_024 | metagenome-assembled genome bin SAMEA104315437 (sample SAMEA104315437) | gut metagenome | biome: Monkey gut; feature: monkey-associated habitat; material: faeces | place: China | collected 2013 | reverse complement strand
CCGCAAGGGATAACTTCCTGCCACTCTTTTTTGCCGTACTTTTTGAGGCAATCGGCAGCAATATGCAGGTGAGCAATCTCTTGAAGAAGGCACTTTTCCCATACCTTTTTGATATTCTTGTCCGTTTCGTCTTTGTAGCAAGAATAATAGACGTAACACTCGGTGTATTCGTGATTGAGCCACCCTTCCAACCATCCTTCCTTTACGTCCATAAGCGAGCCGTATTGCGAAACATGTTGCTCCTCAACCATACCGATTTCCTGATACAAACGCCTGCCGAGGTCGCTTGTATAGAAGCCGCTTTGGTTCATATAATAGTTCATCGTCTGCTGCTCCGCCGCCGTGATTATGGCAACGTCGAGTTTAGTTATCGGGCTTGCCTTTTTGGCGTTTATGGGCTTTTTCACCTCGTCGTAAGGATGTCTGTGGTGCGTAATCGTGGGGCGCGCAGGCATGATTTCGGTAAGTTCGCCAACAAGATCCTCGGCATGCACGCCGTGCTCCATATCCAGCAAATCCGAATAACGATACAAGTGGTCGAAGTCCTCCAGCAGCGCAAAATCGAGTGCGTCTTTGACGTGCTTATCGGGCTCGCGCATTGCAAGCATTGCGGTAAGTTCCACGGCAAGTTGCTCATAGCCTATGGTTGTTTCAAGCACTGTTTCGTCCTTCGGTTTGAGGCAGGCGCCCATATGTTGCTGCGCCTGCTCGCTGCGCCTTACAAGCGCAAGTTGCCTTCTCAAATCGTTGTCTGCGCAATGACGGAAGAATTGATGAGAAAACCACACCGCCTCATACTCTGCGCCGTTGGTGAGAATACATCTCAACTTCGTGAACGGATGAACGTCATGCTTTGAGTAACTTTGCGGATACATGTTTTTCCAGTCGATAAAAAGTTTTTCGACGTTTTCGGGTTTTTGTTCAAACGGATTAAATGACATAAATAATCTCCTTTTTGTAGGTATTTTTCAATTATTCCCACCCTTTACGCCTTCTAAACCGCACACGTTAACGCATATTGCAAAAAATATCTTACATTTGTGCAAAAAGTTTTTGCACACGTATTGCCAAGGCGCACAAATTATGCTAATATTCTCTTATAATACTAAGGGAGAAAGAAATATGAGCAATTTACCCGATTACATAAGCAAGACACGTTTGCCCGCCCCGACTCCGAAGTCTATCGTCGAGGACGGAAAAGTGCATTTCGGCACGTTTGACGCCCCGTTTGAAAACCTCAATCTTCTCGATTGCGTAAAGCCTTGCGGAAAGAATATGCCCGACTTTTTGAAACCCGGTCGCCTTGTCGAATGGGAAGCGTTTGAAGTGCATCTTGACGAAGGCGCACTTATCAGCGCAGTCTATAACACAGGCCCGATGGGATTCTCCATTTTTGTGTGGTACGACAAAAAAGAAGACAAGATTTACAGCTGGCGCAACCTCGTTCCCAAGAAAAAAGCGCACGTGGCAACTCAACTTGTCAGCGATTATTGCTATTGCAAGACCAAAAACAGCGAATACAAGATTGAAAACGATTTCCTAAACGGAAAAGCCCACGCCAAAGGATTCACAAAAGGCAGAAACGGTCAATTTACAATCGATATAAACTTTGAGCGCATCTCTCCGCTTGCAAACGGCGTTATGCCCCTCGGCAAGGACAAAGAAGGCAACTTTATCAATGCTTTGTACAGCGAAAAGGACTTCTTCAAAGCCACCGGTACAATCACCGTCAACGGCAAAGTCTACACCACCAACGAACGCTCCGTGGGTATCATCGACGACCACAAAGGCTTCTATCCCTTCAACGCGCACTACGATTGGCTCACCACGATGGGACAAATCGACGACAACGGCACAAAGAGATACTTTGCTTTCAACCTCACTCGCAATCAATCCGTTGACCAAAGTCAATACAACGAGAACGTGATTTGGGTTGACGACAAGTCATTCCCGATGCCTCCCGTCGTTTTCACGCACGAAGACGACAAGAAAAAAGCCAAAGTTTGGTATATCAAAGACGAACAAGGTCAAGGTGTCGTAGATATCAAGTTCGAGATAAGCAAGGTGTTCTATATGCCCATTCCGCTTATGTGCTACTACGCACTTCCCTACGGCAAAATCAGCGGATACGTCACCGACACCGACGGCAAAAAATACGTCGTTGACGGTATGATCGGCATCGGCGAAGACAAGACTACCCATATGTAATGACGGCTATAAAAAACGAACGACCGAAAATTATTTCGGTCGTTCGTTTTTTAGTTTATAAATAGGTTTACCAAACTGAATAATTAATTGATAATGGATTGCCATAATATGCTATCATATTACCTATTACCAAACGTCCTTTATTTTTGTTTGATGTAGGGGTGTCCGCACAAGCAACATAAATTCTGAATGTTGTAGTTGGATTGTCAAAAAAGCACGTATAATTTTGCGGTGACAAATAATAACTTGGAATTCCCGGAATAGTTGCTTGTAAATCCATTGCCGTTTCCCATGTATTATCACCTGTTTTATACTGAATCAATACTGTACCGGTTATAGGCGTCAATCCTTCTGAATTTCCCCACCAACAAAGTTCTAAATTAATACGACATATAGATTGCGATGTGGAATATTCCAAATAAGCCACTCCGGCATCTTTTCTGTCTGGTGACATTGTTAAGTACTGCCCGTCAACCGTAGTATTCGTGTTGTCATAATGATTGACATAGCCAGTTCTGAGTCTTTTTGTTTGAAAACTTATCTCTCCAACCGATGGCACAACAGTCTGCGACTCTTCTTGAAAGTTGTATCTACATGCATAATTATAATCGCTTGGTCTTACCGATGCTTTCTTTCGTGTCTCAGAAAAGTATATAAAGCCTCCGTTTATTGCTTTCAACAAATCACTATCCATGAACACTTCATCGGTCACGCCCCAATTTACACGCAACTTAAACATCAAATGTGTTTTTTCGATGCCATTATTATCCGTTCCTTTCCAGTATTCATATCCATAGATGTTCATAAAGTGATTTTTGAAATCACCGGCGTTTCCAAGAGTCCACCAAATTACAGGCATTCCTTTGTTTATAGATCGTTTAAGGTTGTTTATCTTTGTATCAAACGATGATAAATTTGCAGTGCAATCTCCACTCACAAAAATTGCGCTTTCGTCGCTAGAATAGTATTTGGTTGTCGTTTCATTGCCGTTCTCATCCGTTTTAGTAACATTATATGAAACAGCCAATCCGTATCTTTCCAACAATTCTCTTGACGAATCGATTACTTCTTCAGGAAACGTAAACGTCCCGGAATCATCGATTGCGAGAGTCGAAGTATTTTCAAAAATTTCTTTTGCGAGTTTTCCCAACCCAAAAACTTCATCATCGCTAATAATTCCGGCCTTTGCAGGATCGTATTGATCGAACGGAACTATATCGTTTTTGCTATACAACCTTGGCGATATTACTTGATAACCTGCATATCTCGCTAGGAACTCAAACTGTGATACCATTGCCAATGGTCCGCACCCTATCGCATAATCTGGATGTAAATGCGCGTTCCGTTTTGCGTTTTGCATTATATCGCTGGATTCCCAAATCTCTTTAGGATTAAAATCTCTCGTGTCGTTTATCGTTCGCTTGAAAACATCCCCTACGTCACGTGAATTCTGTGTCTTAGACCAATTTTTGTACGCAGGAAACCTTTTTTCAAGATTATTGGCAACCTTTGCCCTTCCGTCTAAAATACTTGATGTATCCGGTGGTGCACTTGCCGGATATACACTGTTTTCAATATAATACTGTTTCAACTCATCTTCCGTTAAATCGTTTCCCCACGTTTCAAACGGCTCGTAGTTGAGTATCTCTTCATATTGTTCACTTTCTGTTTTTAATGGCAGATATTGCGCAATAAAACCCAAAAGCCCATACAAACTTACACAAATAAATATAAACGCAAATAATTTATAAAATTTTTTCATAAGAGCCCCCAAATTTTTCTTTAAAATGTACTTTTTGCTAATTCTTACTGCACCGTATGATTCAAATTAACACATTGTTATCACCTCCTCACCAATTACATATTTTATTTAGTTTATTGCGCATACATTAATAATGTTTGTGTATCTTGACAAACCACTTTTTGATCGTCTATGTATATCTTTCCTACACCTAAGGTTACACTCGTCGCTCGCGATCCGATTTTTGCACTATCACCATGTATCCAAAATGGAACTTCATAGATATTAACCTGCTTTTCCACAAGTTTAAACGATATATTCACATGATACATATCGACCATATCGTACTTTTTCCCTAAATAATCGCAATCGCAATGCACTTCGCCATAATTTGAGAATTTAAGCATAAAATCTATGCGGTAGCATTCTTTATTTTTTCTGTTTTGCAACAAGTTTGTTTTAGATTCTGCTTGCTGATATTCTTCATCTGAAATCTTTGTAAAATTAAGATATGCGTCATCAATAATCAAATCTTCCGTCCACTCAATAGGTTTGTTTTGTAAAACGTATTTTTTTTCATCAAAAAGATATGTTTCAACTTTAAAACATGAGGTAAACATTACAAGAATTACATATGTTAAGATAACTGAAATTACGGTACTGCGGATTCGTTTAAAGTTCATAACCATCCCCCGTCGCATAATTGATAATTGCAAAATTAATCCTCCCTTATAATATACAATCAGATGATGTTTGTGTCAATAGCGTTTTATTGCGTCTCGGTGAAGACTGTAATTGCGAAAATAAATATTACAATATTATAAAGGGACTGCGATTAACGCAGTCCCTTTATAATTATGCAGTTTGAGCAAAGTGACACATATTTAGCATTCGGCACAAAGTTAGATATATCGCTCCAAAAGGTCCATTACGTATGCGCCGAGGAGATCCCAGCTGACGCCGACCATACCGTGATTTTGAGAATCAAGTTCGACAAGGCGGTCGCCAAGAGAGGTTATAAATTCTTCCGTTGCAGTGTTGCCGCCGATAGAGCTGTAATACGGAACGGTGCCGTCGCCCAACTTCTCTTCCGCGCCGTAACCGCCGCTCAAAAGTTGATAGTCGTATAAGACGCAACCGTAATCGTCATAGAGGACGTTGCCGCTCGAATCCTTTCTCGTAGTGAGGCTCATACCCGTAATCGTATTTGCCATGCCCGTGCCGAGGAAGTAATAGGAATTGATTTGCTCGGAAGCAATCTTGCCGTCTATGAACATATTGTCAAAATAATTTGCGAGGTTTGCGGCAAAGTCCTTAATTCGATATCCGTCGCTGTCCTTGGCTTGACCTTCTTGCGCCAAAACTCTGCTGTAGAGTTTGCCGTCGTAATCTGCGCTCTCCTGCTCCGCTTGCGATTTGGGTGTGAGATACTTTGCCCAGCGCATAGAGGAATAAAGCGAATAAAGTTCGTCCTTGCTCGAGATTGCCTTGCCGTCGACGGTGATTGCAGGACGTTCCTCATCGTATTGAGCGGACGATACCAATTGCCAGGACGGCACGAGCGACATAAGACCTTGATTGTTGCGGAAGAAATCGCCGAGTTGACCTGCGAGCTTATTGCGGACGACCCTTTTTATCGTCTCAACGGTGTTGCCCAAATCCATGCCTTCCAGGAATTTGTCCACGTACGTATCGGGGCAAGCAAGTGCGGCAAGTGCGTCGAAAGAGCCGAGCGTTGCGGGAGCAAAGCCCATATAAAGTTTGACCTTGTCGCGGTTTTGTTGATTTCTTGCAAGATAGTTGTTGACGACGGGCGCACCCATACTATGCGACATAAAGACGACCTCTTTATATCCCTTGCGATTGATATAATTTTCAAGTTCTTCCGCACTCTTTGCCGGAGAAATGCGCCAGTCCTGATTGTATACGAACACGTCGTAGTCGCCTCCGTACTTTGCTGAAATATTATCGATAAAGTTGCGATAAATTCCGAATACGCCGTAGTCGATGTCCATATACTTTTTCAAATCGTTGGCAGGAACGACGTTCGGATTGTAACCGTTGCCGTCGTTGTCGAGCGTCAAATCCCATAGCAAAGTGCCTCGTTCGTAGGAAAGCGCGTCGCTGACCAAATTTATGATGTCGGGCAGTTCGTCGCCAAAGATATCCATAAGCTCGTCCATGGGAATTTCCCCTGCCATGACCTTTGCGGCATCCACTTCCGTCTTGAACGGCTCCCACTTTGCCTCGCCTGTTTGCTTGTCGTAAAGACCGCCCGCGAACAATGCGGTAACATAAATAATCGCTTTGTCTTTGCCCTTGTCTTTATCGCATGCGGCGAGCGCAAAACACGACGTCGCGAGCAAACAAACAACAAGCAATAAGATGACAATCCTCCTTGTTCTCATAATATCCCTCTATGTTTAATTCAAAAAACAAGGGTTTATCATCTTGTTTTGAGAAGATAAACCCTTTGTTGCGTTGTTGTATTTATTTTGTAACCAAATACAATCTCAAAGTGTCGTCCAACTTTTCAATCTCTTTGGCGCAAAGCTTTTGCGCTGAAAGCGACTTCTTGAGCCCCAGCCAAATCGCCTTTATCATAAGCGAATCGCGAGTGTCGAGCGCAGCGGCAAAACCCTCGAGCATGACCATATAGTCTTGCCTTTCGCCATCGTCTATCTGTGCCTCTTGCACGGCGTTGTATATCGCCACAAGCAAATACTCGGTCTGTTGATGAAGTCCGCTGGAGGCAAATTCCACCGTTCTTTCAACCGCTTTGGGTTCTTCCTCTATGCCGTCGATTACAAGCCCGACAAGGGCAAGTTTGAAAGGCTCGATGACCTTTACGCAGCATTGCTCGAAACTTGCCTGCTTTGTTTCCGTGGGGAAAAACTTGCTTGAAAACGTAACGATATCCATACTGCCCGCGTCGAATTCCACAAGCATATTGGACACGAGCGCAACAAGCGTTTTGGGATTTTTTGGCAAGCGGAAGATGTCGCTGTCGCCTAGTTTGGCAAACGCTTTGCGTTTTTCCGCGTCGTAATCGAAACCTTGATTGCAATAAGACAAGACCGTGCGAAACTCCGGATAATACGCAAGGCATTTGAGAAGCGGTTTGAGCTTTCTGTCAATAAAAATAAGGTTGGAACTTTGCAAATCTTCCACGGCGCAAACCAGCGCGTGTATACCTTCACCGTTGTATTCCATATTCACCTCATTTGTAATATCTTATTTGATTGCGAGCGCGACTATAATCGCGCTCGCTTGTTTTTACCATTTGTTGTGCACTTTTTCCGCAAAGCCGAGTTCGTTGTCAAGTTCGATAACCGTACCGTCGTCAAGCACGCACTTGCCCGAAACGTATCCGAAAACTTGGTGGGGAATCATGCACATAACCTTGAGATCGAACGGCTCGTAGCGGTCGATGAGCGGATGGAACGTGCAATCCAAACGTCCGTCGTCGGAAACGAATTTCCAATCTTCCATATATCTCGGCTCGCCTTCTTTGTCGCCGGGGATAATGAACTCCGTGCGCCCGATTTTGTGAGATTTGCCGTTGTAGAAGAACATATCTTCGCCTGCCGCCTCGGTGTTGCCGAATCCGTAACCGATGTTCCATCCGAACGTGGAGCCGTCTTTGAGACGAGTCTGCAAACTGCCCCAATACCACGTGTTGTCGTACGTCCATACGCCACGCCCCCAGTCAAGCGTTGCGAGGCTGTCGGATGCGTCGAATTTGCACTCCTTATCGCCGAGGAAGAAACTGCCTTCCGCTCTCATGCAATTGATTTTTTGATTAAAATAGAAGTGTTTGTCCTTGTTGAAAGGCGTTGCGATAACCATACTCTCTTCGGGAACGTCGGTGATTGTAATATCCCATTTGACGTCAGTGCCGAACTTGTCCGCATTGGGATAAACGCCTGTAAGATGGCGTTTGGTACCGTCGTTTTCAAACTTCATCTCGACTTTGCCGATTTTCCAACCGCAATCGCCGCTTTCGCTTGTTCTTGGCATATTGAACTTGCCCATCGGGAAGAGGCATACTGCCGAATTGGTGAATTGCGCAGGAGTTACGAAGTCCATAACCGTAAGACTCAACGCTCCGATAAAGCCCATATCGCTGATTGTGAGGCAAAGCGCAAATTCCTTGTTGGAAATGTAATAATAATCCCACTCTTTGAGGCGAGTTTTGGGCGCTTTGACGTTTTCGCGATTATAATTATAAAGCATTTTCTTGGCATATCCCGGCTCGAGGACGTTGCCTTCTGCGTTCAACAAATCGGTTGGATTGGTGATTTCGTGTTGCATAATAGTCTCCTATTAAGTTTAATATAAAATAATAATATCATATTTCGCGCGCGTTTTCAATAGCAAATATCCGCTATTTGAACGCTATTTGCACTCGTTTTGTGCGTTTTTGCGCAAATATAATTACGAATTCTGAAGTCCGCCCTCGTCATCGTCCGAAAGCGACCTTGTATATACATATCCCGAATACTTGTCCGCAACGCCCACGTACGGAGCATACCTCCTTAGCACCGCGCTTGCCACAAAAGAGCCGACTATGCACCAACTTACGTCCGTTGGCAAGAACACTGCGCAACCTGCGAGCCACGCCTTTGACATGGACATTGCCGTGCCGACGTAAAAATTGAGCATGAGATACATATAAAACACGCCCGCCGCATACACGATTGCAAGCGCGACGAATGCGCCCGAAAGCATGCGCCATACGCTTATCGGAGCGTTGTTTTTAAGGCCTCTTGCGATATAGCCGCCTACGGGTGCGGCAATCAAAAACCCTAAAATATATCCGAAAGTCGGTTGCAACACGTAGAAAATTCCGCCGCCTGCGGAGAATACGGGAATGCCGACAAGTCCCATTGCGATGTATATCGCAACGCAGATGAGCGCGTCCGTGCCGCCGAGCATGAGAGAAGCGAACATGCAAAACGCAAACTGCATGGACACCGGCACTATGCCTATCGGAAACTTGACAAAAGCGCCCACAATTATGAGCGCAAGAAAAATTGCTATTCTTACAAGGCGCAACGTCCTCGACACTGTTTTTGACGACGCTTTGTTCAAAGTTTTATCCTTACATCGCCGACTTCGAGCGTTTCTATTGTTCCGTCGACGTATTCTACAACCAGTCTGCACTTGTCGTCTATATCCTTGACGATTGCGGAATGCTCCTCGTTCGTTTTGCACACCGTAACGCCGCAGCCTATGAGCACAGACATATCTTTATATTGCTCTGCAATATAATTTTTGTCAAAATGCAAGTGCATATCCTCAAAATTATCACAGATTGCCGCAACTATTCTATTGGCGCAATCATCCACGCCCTCGCCTATAAAACCTGCGATATCCTTGATTTGTTCATCAACGCCGCCCTCTTTTTCATAGAGGTTGACGCCTATTCCGCACACTATGCGGTCAATCGCGCCGCCTTGCGACGATACGCCCTCGCAAAGTATGCCGACGCACTTTTTCATATCTATATAGATATCGTTCACCCACTTGATTTGTGCGTTTTTGCCGCACACTTCACGGATTGCCTTTGCCGCAGCAACTGCGCACGCGGGAGTGACGTAACTTATCTCTTCCTCGCAAATCGGCTCTATAACAAAACTGAAATACACGCCCGCGTCCTTTGGCGAAAAGAATTTGCGCGTGAAACGTCCTCTTCCGCTCGTCTGCTCTCTTGCAATGACAAGAACGTTCTTTTCTCCGCTTTTGGCGCGCTCTTTTGCTATCGTGTTGGTTGAGGAAACGACGTCGAAAACCTGCACGGAAAAATCCGCTTTCATATATCTTTTTATTCCGTCAACCGAGACGATTTGCTTCATTTCGCACCTCAAAACGCAAATACGAATACCATTGAACAAATTATTCCCACGAGCATACTGACGGCAGGCACTCTGCCCTCTTCCATAAGTATGGATTGCGGCAAGATTTCGCAGAACGTTACGTAAAGCATTGCGCCGCCCGCAAGCCCCATGCAAATTCCGCTTGCAAGTTTGCTTATTCCGCCCACGGCAAGACCTATAACCGCTCCGAGAACGGTTGCAGCGCCCGCAAGAGCGGTCAAAAGCACGGTTTTCCAGCCTTTCACGCCGCCGCTTGCCAACGGCGCGGATATCGCCATACCCTCGGGAATGTTATGTACCGCAATTATGACTGCAATGAGTATACCCGTCTGCGTGTTTGTCGCGCCGGTGGCGCCGATTGCCATACCTTCCGGCAGATTGTGTAGCGCTATCGCCATAAGCATGATTATGCCTGCTTTGAGAAGGGATTTTTTGTCCACGCTTGTAGCCGCCGCGGCGTTTTGTCCGACCATAACGGCAGCCGAGCCGTCCGCTTTCAAGGCGTCGTTGGCTTCGATTACGGCGGTTTCGTGGTGCAATTCCTCAATGCTTCTATGCGTATCACGCATATTCTCGATGACGTCGAGAAGTTTGTTTAGCCCGAATATTACGAGCATACCAACGACGAGCGCAGATACGGCAATCAGTATACCCGATTGAGATATCGCGCCTTCGACGACGGAATAATCCACCGCTTCCGGCAACATCTCGAAAGTTACGACGCCGACCATAACTCCGCCAGCAAAACTCAGGACTCTGCCCATAACCTTATTGCCCTTGTTTTTGAGCAAAACACCGATTATACCGCCGAGCCCCGTGCCGACTATGCCGGCGACAAGTGATAATATCAAAATTAAAGTATTCATAGTTATTCTCTCTCGGCATCAGTATATAACATATACTGCCTTTTTCACAACCGATATGCACAAAATTGCAATTTTTGTTTCTTTTTGAGTTTTGCACACATACTATGGGTATGAAAAAACATCTCAAAATCCTCGCTTTTGCGTGTCTTATTCTCGCATTTGCGTCAATTGTTTTTATAATGGAAGGAACTATGCACCCAAAAGACGTAGCAACCGCAGTATCCGACGGACAAAAATTAATCGCGCGCTTTTCCACCTACTACGGGGATAGTAAGCCCAACCGCAAGGACAACGTTGCGCTCGCTTGCCGCAAAATAGACGGAACGGTGCTTTATCCCGAGGACGAGTTCTCTTTCAACGATATCGTGGGAGCGCGCACTGTCGAAAACGGGTTCAAAAGCGCGTACATCATAAAGGACGGAGAATTTGTGGAAGGCGTCGGTGGCGGCGTGTGCCAGGTGTCCAGCACGGTGTATAACTGCGCGCTGCTTGCCAACCTCACCATAACTTGCGTGAGGGCGCACTCGCTGCCTGTGAGCTACGTTGCGCCGTCATTTGACGCTATGGTTTCGACGGCAAGCGATTTGAGATTTGTCAACACGCTTTCCTCGCCCGTAACCATAAAAATGAGCGCAGACGGAAAGTATCTCAAAGCGGAAATGTACGGATTGGAGTCCTGCACCATACGCCGTCGCTCGCAGACAATCGAAAGCCTGCCGTTTGAAATCGAATACCGCGACGATTCCACCCTCAAGACAGGAGAGGAAGTCATCGATACGTACGGAAAGGCGGGGCTTCGCTCGCAAGGTTTTTTGGAATATTACCAAAACGGAAAACTCCTAAAAACAGTGCTTATCCGCAAAGACACGTATTTTCCGCAAAAACGAATAGTTTTGCGCGGGACGGCAGATTCGGCATTGACACGAGAGGGTTGATAGCGGTATAATTTAACAAACGAAAACATAGAGGTATGCTATGGACTATCAATCAAGTTATATGCAATGGCTCACGTCGGACGAAGTGTCCGCCGAGGACAAGGCAAGGCTCGCGGCTTTGACGGAAGATGAAAAGAAGGAAATGTTTTATTGTCCTCTTCAATTCGGCACGGCAGGCATGAGAGGCGTGCTTGACGTGGGCACGAACAGAATGAACACGTTCACCGTGCGCCGCGCAACAAAAGGACTTGCCGAATACATAAAGACGCTCGGCGACGAGGCTATGAAAAGAGGCGTTGTCATATCTTACGACACACGCAAGTATTCAAGCGAATTCTCTATAGAGGTGGCAAAAGTGCTTGCCAAAAACGGCATAAACGCTTACCTCTTCGACGCCGTGCATCCCGTGCCGATGTGCTCTTTCGCAATACGCCACTTAAACGCGATTGCAGGCGTTATGATAACCGCATCGCACAACCCCAAGATCTACAACGGATACAAAGTCTATGGCGAGGACGGAGCGCAGATGTCGCCCGAATCGACAGATAAAGTGGTGGAATTTATAGATAAAACCCCGTATTTCGGCATTGAGGAAGAAAATGCGGTGCTGACGGCGGATAGCATTAAGGGGCTTGACAACAAGGAAGTCGCGCCGCATATCACCGTCATCGGCAAGAGCGTGGACGAGGTGTATTTCGACACTATAAGCAAACTTTCGCTCTCCCCCGAGGCTGTGAGCAAATACGGAAAAGACGTCAAAATCGTATACACGCCTATACACGGCAGCGGCTACGTGCCCGTAACCACAATCCTTTCGAGAATGGGCATCACCGTCAACGTCGTAAAAGAACAAGCGTTGCCGGATACAGAGTTTTCAACCGTGCGCGTGCCCAATCCGGAAGAGGCGGATACGTTGCGCCTCGGCGTTGAGCTTGCGGACAAAATCGGCAGTGATATCGTTATCGGAACAGACCCGGACGCGGACAGAATGGGCATTGCCGTGCGCAACGACGAGGGCAAATTTGTGCTTCTCAACGGCAATCAAATCGGCGTGCTTCTTGCCAATTACATATTCCTTCGCAAGAGCGAAGACGGCACTATGCCCAAAAACGGCGCACTCGTCAAGACTATCGTCACCACGGAACTTGCAAGAGTGCTTGCAACAAGTTACGGAGTTACCACTTTCGATGTGCTTACGGGATTTAAGTTTATCGGTGAAAAAATCAAAGAATGGGAGCAAAACGGCAAATATACTTACCTGTTCGGCTTCGAGGAAAGTTACGGCTCGCTCGTCGGCACGCACGCAAGAGATAAGGACGCGGTCGTTGCAAGTATGATGTTTGCCGAAATGGTGTGCTACTTCGAGTCCAAGGGCACGAGCGTGTACGACGTGCTTCAAGGCATTTACAAAAAATTCGGCTACTACGTGGAAAAGGCAAAATCCATAACCTTCGGCGGCTTGGACGGTATGCAAAAAATGGCGGATATTATGAACAAAATCCGCTCTACTTCCTTCACCGAAATCGCGGGTGTCAAAGTGCTTGCGCAAAGCGACTTCGTGACGCGCAAAAAGACGTACGCTTGCGGAAAGGTTGAAGATATCGACTTGCCAAAGACCAACGCTTTCAAAATCCACCTTGAAAACGGGGACTGGATTTGCGTCCGCCCGAGCGGTACTGAGCCGAAACTCAAATTCTACGTAGCGACGAGCAAACCCACCCAAGCAGAAGCAACCGCCCTTGCGGAAAACTACCTTGCATATATGGCAAATTTGGCAAACTGATAAAGAAACAAAACATAATAAAAAGCAACAGCCACCGAAAATCGGTGGCTGTTTTGATGTAAGGGCTTATTTTCAAAGTATTATTTCAACAATGCTTTCTTCTTCTCGTCGAACTCTTGTTGAGTAATTACACCAGCATCAAGCAACTGTTTCAAGCGTTGCAGTTGAGAAATATAATCGTCTTTTGTTTCCGTATGATTTGGCTGCTTCGTCGATATGTTCTCTGCAATTTTTGCAAATGCGTCCGCTTGCTTTGCTTGCGCTTCAATCTTTTTCACCTCAATATCAACTTTCACCTCTTTATCGTTCTTCACGCTCATTAGGACATTTGACACGGCGTCGAAAAACTCATCGCTTTTTTCAATATACCTCATAATAAAGACGTTTGCGCCTTGCATATTTGCGTAGACATTACCGAGTCGAACAGCAGTTTGATTTCCATTGCCTTGTGAAAAATTGATAACGAGATTGTTTACTCCCAAGCTGTTCAAAACTTCTACGTTGTCAATCATATCAAGTCTGTAACTAAAATCTTTACGAGCAACAAACACCGCTTTCGTTCCGTAAATACGTTTATTGGTTATCACACATTTTGATTTCTTTATGGCTTTCAAATTCAAAACGAATGCAATTATGAAAATGATAAGGAAAATCAAACTTACGACCAATAACGCAAGGTACGACCCCGTTCCCTCATAATCATATAAATATGCATCAGAATTTACGTACTGTATTTCAAATATTAAAAACATCAGCGTATTTAATGACAAGATAGATATAGCTATAATATACAGTGCCATTATCAATTTTGGCATTTTACATTTTGCCGAAGCGAGTACTTGCTCTGTTTCCGTATTCTTTCTAATTTCGTTCACAACAAATTCCTCCTATTTATTCAAATTATAGTTAGGCAATACCTAATTGTCAAGATAAAAATTAAGTAATGCCTAATAATAAGGATATCATTACACATAATAGTTGGTGAAAAATGATAGACTTGGAAGAGAACATAAGTAAACGACTGAAAGAAGAAATCGAATTGTCGGGAAAATCGAAAAGCGAGATTGCAAAAGCAATCGGCGTGTCAAAACCGACCGTTTCACAATACCTTTCGGGACGGATTATGCCGTCGTTGACGACGTTTGCAAAACTGTGCGATTTTCTGGATTGTTCCGCAGATGAAATTTTGAAAATAAAGTAAAAGCGCGCCGATACGGTGCGCTTTTTATTCGGTGAAATTTTGCGTTAGCGTTGAAGATACGGATTCCACTGATATTTGTCCAAATCGACGTAGCCGTCTTTGTCCACTTCGACGCCGTCGGCACGGAGAAGATTGGCTTGGACTTGCGGACCGCCGAAAGCAAACGCGGGGGCGCATCTGCCAAAACGGTTGACCACTCTGAAGCACGGCACATGCTCGGGATCGGGATTGAAATGGAGCGCATACCCTACTGCGCGCGAGGCGCGCGGAGAGCCGCACAACACGGCAATTTGTCCGTAGGTTGCAACTTTTCCGCTTGGGATTTTCTTTACTTGTTCATATACTACGTCGTAGAAACTCATATGGTTATATTGTGCAACAATATAAGTGATATTCTCGCAAAGCGAGAGTGATATTGTTGCTATCGCAACAGTGATATTGTTGCGTTGCAACAGTGATATTTGCGCATAGCGCAAGTTGTGGATATTCCGAACAAAAGTCGTCGCTGTGGCAAAGACAACTCACAAGTTCATTATCTACTGCCACGCTAGCCTTATTGCTCTGCTACCGCGCAACCGATATACGCTATCAGTTCAAGCAAGGATAAAAAATCTTGCCACAGTTTCGCTATATCGCTTGCTTGGTGTGTGCGCCTTTGGCACATTTATGGATTATTCTATTATTCCGCGCTCGCGAAGGAAAGCTTCAAGGACTTCGGCGGCGTCTCCGCACATTTTGGCACACGGTCTCGTTTTGTAATACTCGGGAGTGCGGTCGTCGGGAACTGGCGAGGTGGTTGCACGCGCACCCAAAATCTCACGGCACACGATTGAGCCGTTGATTTTTTTGAAACGCTGTGCAAGTTCTTGTATGCGTGCGTAATGGGCGGTCTTTCGTTGCTTTGCGTCGGGCTTGTCGGGATAGTCGTATCCTTCCAACAGTCCTTCGACGATAAACATGCCGCTGACTGCGCCGCATACTTCTCTAAGTCTGCCCATACCGCCGCCAAACGAGGAGCAAAGACGCAACGCTTGTTCGCCGCCAAAACCCGTAATGTCGAAAAAGGCAAGCACTACCGATTGTGCGCAACTGTAGCCTTGGACAAAGTTATTCTCTGCTATTTCGCGCCTTGTCATATTACTTTTCGATTGCTTGGAGTGCGTCCGCGAGGTATTTGCTTGCATCGAGTTGCTCCACTTTGCCTTGGTCAACCGCGCTTGCGATATTGCGGTCAATGGGGAGTTTTCCAAGCACTTTGAGGTCAAAGTCTTTTGCAATTTTATCAACGTTGCTTGTGCCGAATATATCGATTTTCTTTCCGCAATCGGGGCACTCGATATAACTCATATTCTCCACTACGCCGTAGATGGGGATATTCATTTTGTTTGCCATTTTGACGGCTTTTTCGACGATCATGGACACGAGGTCTTGCGGCGAAGTGACAATAATTATGCCGTCAAGCTTGATGGATTGAAATACGGTGAGAGGCACGTCGCCAGTTCCCGGAGGGCAATCGACAAAGAGGAAATCGAGATCGCCCCATACGACGTCCGTCCAGAATTGTTTGACCATGCCTGCGATGACAGGTCCGCGCCATATGACGGGATCGGTTTCGTCATCCAAAAGGAAATTGGAAGACACCACTCTCACGCCGAAGTCGCTTTGACGGGGATAGATGCCGTTGGCGTCGCCTTCCACACCTCCGTAAATGCCGAAAGCGCGCGGAATGGACGGACCTGTGATGTCGGCATCCAAAATGCCTACCGATTTACCCTCTTTGGCTTTGCCCACGGCGAGCAAAGACGTTACAAGAGATTTGCCCACTCCGCCCTTGCCGCTTACGACGGCGATAACTTTTTTTATGTTGGAAAGTTTGTTTTGCTCGGCAATCAAACTTCTCGACGAGCAGTCCTTGGAACAAGAACCGCAATCGTGCGTACAATCACTCATATATTACTCCTTGCGACTTACGTCGCCAAACTTTTATTTCTGCGATTATAATACCACTTTGTTGCGATTATTAAAAGCCTTTTTGTAAAAATCCGCCTTTTTGGCGTTATCGTGCGGATTGTGGCATGCCCTCCGTATAAAAACGCGCCTAAATTGCAATAATCCGTATATCACAAAAAGGAGATATCGCATATGAAACTCATCGACAGCAAAACGTTTTCAAACCTCGCTCGCGCTTATGCGGGCGAAACACAAGCAATGACGAGATACAGGTTCATTGAATACGGCGCACGCAACGAGGGCTACAACGCCCTAGCCGAAGTCATAGACAAGGTGGTGTACAACGAATTCAATCACGCACGCGTGCTGTACACCTTTATCCAACAAGCAAGCAACAAAACCATTGAAAATATCGAGATTTGCGCGGGGTATCCGTTCAAGGAAAAGTGGGATTTGGAGCAAAATCTCAAACTTGCCGCCGAGGACGAGGAAAGCGAAGTAAAAACCTATCGAGTGTTTGAAAAAATCGCTCGCGAAGAGGGCTTTGAAGAAATCGCAAACGCGTTCAAAATGCTCTCGGACGTGGAGCATTGCCACAAGCTTATGTTTGAGGACTTGCACAACCAACTCAAAAACGATACGATGTACAAAAAGGAAAAACCCGTAAAATGGAAATGTTCGGGTTGCGGCTACGAAGCGGAAAGCAAAGAAGCGTGGGATATGTGCCCGCTTTGCAAAGCAAAACAAGGATTTACGATGCTAAAACTCAACGACTAACGAAAAAGACACGCGATTGCGTGTCTTTTTCATAAAATTGAGAATTAATAATTATTAATTAATAATTAATAATTGCGGAAGGCGTAGCCTTATCCAAACGTGAATTATTATTTGGTCAAAGGCAAATCCTTGTAATTTTTAAATTCTTCCGGAAGTTCAACCCACTTGGTTGTGTTGAAATTATACACCGTGTATGTGAGATGCCATACCATATCTTTGATTACAAGTTTGCCGTTTTCAATGTGCCACTCTACATTTTCATCTTCACAATCGCTATAAAAATCTGCTAAAAACTGCTTTACAGATCCCTGTCTATCAAACTCCTCTCTTGTCATGTTCTCTATGCTTATAGAATATGTCACTTCATCGGTGTCAATATTGTGTCCTTTTGATATTGAATAGCAACGATTTTCTTCCCAGAACCACCAAGACGTACCATGCATTGGAGGATCGGTCATACCGTCTTGCCATCTTCCCTTTTCAGTCCAAAGTTCTGTAACGACCTCGTCGGAATGACTATCCATACTATCTAAATCGTAAGTGAAATTGGTCACGGTTTCAAAAAAATCGTGAAGTTCTTGAAGCGTCATTCCCTCTTTTAATGCGGATTGGCTTCCTCCACCGTTGCCATTGCATGCACACATCGCACACAATATAAATAACATTGCAACAACTATAAAACTACATAAAACCCTTCTTCTCATAATCAATCCTCCTATATGGGTTAAATATATTTTATAGGATTATATCCTATGTGTCAATGCAAAATATGGATTTTTTACTATATTTTTGGCAATAGAATATTAGGAAGTCGAAATATGAACATTAGAGAGACAGTTGGCAACAATCTAAAAAACGCACGAAAAGCGGCGGGGTTGACACAAAAACAAATTGCGGACGAAATGGGAAAGTATCAACCCGATTATAGCGAATATGAAACGGGAAAAATCGAACTTGATTATGAGAAAATCGTATTTTTGTGCAACCGCCTCGACATAACGCCAAACGACTTGTTTGAAATACGTTAAAACTATTAAAAAAGACACGCATAAGCGTGTCTTTTTCGTTATATCTAATTATTATTTTAATCAGCGTCCAACGCGTCCAATCTGATTTGTTTCTTCTCTTCTTTAGAGAGTTTTCTTCCCTTTGCGGTTTGGATGCTGTCGCCGTGTTTTACGAATATCATAAGCACGATTGCGATAACAACGCAGATTGCGCTATAGAGGAACAAATATTTGCTTCCGCCTGCGTCCATAATTGCGCCGCCGATTGCGGGCGTGATTGCCTGCGCGGACATAGTTGCCATATAATAGTAACCCGTGTATTGACCGACCGTCTCTGCCGTGGAAAGCTCGGTTACCATCGGGAACGTATTGACGTTTGCGATAATAAGACCGAAGCCTGCGATGAGGTAGAACAGCGAGAACAGCACGGCTTTTATTGCGTTTTCATATCCCGGGCGCAAAGCCGCAAATATAAGGATAAACGAGGCTACAGCCATTCCGAAACCTATGATAATAGACTTTCTTCTGCCGATTTTTGCCGCCATATATCCGACGGGGATAAATGCGATTGCGCTTACGCCCATCGAAACACCCGATATAATGGAAGCGGTGCCTGCGTTGAGGTTGAGGGCTTTGGTGGTATAAATGGACAAGTTGGAAGATACCGCATTGTAGCCCATAAACCACATAAAGATTGAAGCGAGAATGAGCGCGAACGATTTGAGTCTGCCTCTTTCGAGGTCGCTCTTTGCGCTCCACCACTCTTTGAGCGTTTGATGTTTTTTCTTGGTATTTTCAACCACCTGTTGCGCAAATTCGAGCGTTTCGGGAGTGGTTTTCTCTTGTTCTTCGGGAGTTTGGTCAATCAAGACTTGTGCGTCTCCTGACGGCTTACTGTCAAGATTGTATTCCGCATCGCCTTCGCTGATAAGTTCTTCCGCAAATCTCTCTGCGTCGGGGTTTTCGCCCTCTGCGAAGTCGTCGATTTCATACTCTTTGCAAATCTCTTGGCACTTTGCAACCATCTTGCGCTCGTTGACGAGTGCGAGGAAGCCTGCGAGAAGCAAAAGCATTCCGCCTGCAACCGCGCCGAAAATGATAACGTAGTTGGAGAGGCGTTGACCGAACAGCACGACCGTGTAAATCAAAAACGCTATCGCGCCGCCCACGCCGCCGCAGAGATTGATGATTGCGTTTGCTTGCGAACGAAGCGGCTTCGGCGTAACGTCCGGCATAAGCGCAACTGCGGGAGAACGGAACGTTGCCATTGCAACAAGCACGAGGAGCAAAATAACCATATACACGACGAGGCTCTTTACGCCGTAGAATCCATTATAATTCTCGCTTCCCTGTCCGCCGTCGATACTCGCTTGTCTGATGAGGAATGACTTGTATGCGTTCATACCCGAAGCAACGTAGGTTTTGTAATCTTTGTTGCTTTGTTTCATAGCCTCGTAAGACAACTCGTGAGACAAATTCGAGTCTTTGCAAATCGCAGTCATATCCGTAATTTCGACGCCGTCATAGTAAAACGTCTCTTTCCCGAGCATATTAAGTATGGCTTTTTTCGAGGTAAGTTTTTCGTAATGACGAATGGAGGTAAAGAAGTCGCGTGCCTTGTTGACAAGATTACCGTGTTCGTCGACTTCGGTTTTCGTATAATCGTAACCGTTGAGTTTGAGATACTCGAGGTCGCACAAATCGTTTGCGCTGACCGCTTTATAGAGTTGGTCTACGTTTGCGGAACCTTTTTCTTTAACTTCCACGGCGTAATCGAACCAATCTCCGAGCAAATTGCTCATATAAGTGTCGTCGTCAAGGTTTTGAGTGACTTCCGCCTTTATGTATTCGTCGGATTGCTCTTGTTGATTGAGCGTAACGACGGGTACGAACACCATAAGCGCAACCGCGCAAACCGTACCTATAACGATAAACGGAGTACGTCTGCCCCATTTTTTGACGAGTTTGCCTTTTGCATTGTCGCTGAGCTTGCCGAATACGGGCAACATAAACAGCGAAAGCAAGTTGTCAAGTCCCATAATAAGACCGCGCGCCCAGCTCGGCAAACCGTAAGCGTTGTCTATCAGGAGAGGCACGACAAAGTCGTATGCCGTCCAAAACAGCATAATGATTGCAAACGCAAAACCGACTTTGAACGTCTGGGGATAGTCGAGTTTTAGCGGAGGTCTGCCCTTTTCGTCCAAAATCGGAGCGGGTGCTTCTTTTTTCTTCATAACTTCACCTTTATTTAATGTGTTATCTGCCGTCGCGCGCTTGCACGCCATACGCACTCGCGCAAAAACAGATACGAGTATATTATAGAGGAAAACGCGACAAATGTAAATACCGTATTTTTGCGGATTTTGTAAAAGTAAAGAAATCTATTGTCCTATCCGCCACTCGTGTGATAAAATAAAAATATGATAGTTTGCGGATACGAAAAATTTTCAATGGTGGATTATGACGAAAAAATCGCCTGCACCGTGTTTACGGGCGGGTGCAATTTCCGCTGTCCGTTCTGCCACAACGGCGCGCTTGTAGTTGGCAACGTCAAAGCCGAGCAAATTGACGAAAACGAGGTATTTGACTACCTTCAAAAGCGCAAAGGGCTTGTGGACGCAGTGTGCGTAACGGGCGGAGAGCCGACTTTGCAACCCGATTTGAAAGATTTTTTGCGCGAAGTGCGCGATATGGGATATCTTACAAAACTGGATACCAACGGGTTGCGACCGGACGTTCTGAAAGACGTGCTTGACGAAAAACTTGTGGATTTCGTCGCAATGGACGTAAAAAACAGCCTCAAAAAATACGCTCTTACCGTCGGGCTTGACAGCGTGGATACCTCAAAAATAAAAGAGAGCATAGATATGCTTTTACTCGGAAACGTGGATTACGAGTTCCGCACCACCCTTATAAAGGAATTTCATACCGCCGAAGATATGCAAGAAATTGCCGAATTGATAAACGGCACAAAAAATTATTTTATGCAAAAATACAAAGACAACGAAGAGTGCATTTCGCACGGTTTTTCGCCCGTCGAAAAAGATGAAGTGGAAAAATTCAAGACTTTCTTTGACGGAAAAGTGGCAAAAATCGGCTTGCGCGGATATTGATTGCCAATACACTGCTAATATCGATTTTACGGATATAGTGCTTTTATAATAATTTTTACAAAGCCGCAAAAATCAAGTTGGAACGCAATGCGTTTTGGTATATTACCATCAAAACTCGTCGCAATCTTCGTCGTCGCAGTCATCGCACTCGCAATCCTCTACAAGCTCGTCGCACTCTATACACTCGTAAAGCCAATCCTCTTCTTCGGAAGAGGTTTTGTTTTTGGCGCTCTCGGATACGCTCGGATTTCGGGTTGAAAAAAGTGCCTCCAGCAAGTCGAATATACACATAATACCACCTCTATGTCTATATTGTATGACTTCGGATGCACCGTTTTTGTCGCATTGCGCGACTTTTTATTATAAAAATCTTTTTCTACAGCCTTGGTTGCTTTGCGCATTTTCGGCTTTGTTTGTACTGTTTTTGCGATTTTATTGAATGCTCAATACCCTTTCGCCATTTACGGAAACGCAGATATTCAAGCCGTTTGCAAACACTTCAAGAATGCCCTTGTCGCAAACTCTTTGCATAATCAATTTGTCCGCATCGGGAACAAAATGCGTTTCGCCTTGCAAAAAGTCGGCGTAATTCTCGCGGAATTTGCCGAGTTTTTTATAGTGGTTTATGAGGTCTGTATCCTCTCTTCCCCACGGATAAGTGCCTCTGTTGAGGGGATCTTCCCAGCCTTGAACGCCTGCTTCGTCGCCATAGAACACGCAAGGAACCCCCGGCAGGACGTATTGCAACGCGCTTGCAAATTTGAGTCTGCGCTTTGCTAGGTCATATTGCTCTTGCGACAAGCGGAAATCTGCTCTGTCCCTTTTGTCGCGAGGCGGTTTTACGCCCGCAAGCGTGGTGATTGCGCGCGCGGTGTCGTGGCTGTCTATCAAATTCATAAGGCAATCGAGAGATTGCTTGGGATAATGCTCCAAAATCTCGCCGATTCGGGATATGAACGCATTCTTATCCCCGTCAAGTGCGTATGCCAAAATCGCCTCTTTGAAAGGATAGTTCATAACCGCATCGAGTTGCTTACCCATAAAGTAGGGGCGCCATTCGCCGTAAGCGATTTTCGTTGAGGCGTCTTCCCACACTTCGCCGACCACGAGCATATCTTTGCCCTCGGCTTTGATACACGAGCATAAGTCGTAGGTGAAATCTATAGGCAATTCATCCACAACGTCAAGGCGCCAGCCTTTTACGCCGAGCTTTGACCACTTTTCGATTACGCCGTCTTTGCCGAGCACCAAATCTCTGTAACCTTGCGCGCTCTTGTTGACGGTAGGCACGACGGTGCTGCCCCACCAACATGCGTATTCCGTTGGATAGTGCGTGAAATAATACCAATCGTAATAGGGCGATTGCTTGCTCTGATATGCGCCGAGCGTATCGTAAGTTCCCTCTCGATTGAAATATTTGCTATCTGCGCCCGTGTGATTGAACACGCCGTCAAGCATGATTTCTATACCTCGGCCGCTTGCCTCGTCAAGCAACTTCTTAAACTGCTCTTGCGTGCCAAACAACTCGTCAATCTCGAGATAATCGCCCGTGTCGTATCTGTGATTTGAACAAGACTTGAAAATCGGCGAGAGATAAATGCACTTGACACCAAGGCTTTGAATATAGTCGAGTTTTGAAATTATACCCTCGATATTGCCGCCGAAAAAGTCGTCCGCACGATAGTCTTTTCCGTCCTCTGCGATGTCAGGGCGCTCGTACCAATCGGCGTGTAGTCTGCCTCTTTTGGTAAAAGGAATTTTGCCTTGCTTGCAAAATCTGTCTGCGAATATTTGATAAATTACGCCTTGTTTTGCCCAATTCGGCGTTTTATAGTCGCATTCCGTAACGGTTAACTGCCATTCAGGCAACCAATCGCCTCTTGTAGCAGTGCCGTCGAGCCCTCTGCCGAAGAACGCCAAATCACCGTTTGCAAACTCGCCCTCGAAGCGATATTGCCAAATACCCCATTCCGAAAGCACGAACGTTCCGACAAAATAATCTATTCCGTCCTTTGCATACGCGAAGGGCAATTCTATACGGTCGTTGCGAGCGCAAAGCACTTCACCCTCTTTTCCGTACACTTGGCGCAACACGACAAACACCCTATCGATGCGCATATTGCTATCGATAGGGAAAGTGATTGTCGTAGGTTGATTTGCTACGCTTGCGCCGTATGGCTTTTTGTGAATGAAAGGTGAGTACATATTGCTTTTTGAATTAATAATTAATAATTATTAATTAATAATTTTGGAAGGCGTAGCCTTATCCGAACGTATACTTGTTTAGAGCGTGTTTATTAACGGTATGTGTCTATTCGGGGCTTCGAGTCGCAAGGCGACGAGCCTTTGAGCGCCAAGCTCGACGGATAGTACAAGTGAGCCGACAAGTGTTGTTCTTTTTGTCGGCGAACGAGTGATATAACAAGTTAACGATACTTGTCTATGCGCGTGCCGAATGTCGCCCCCACGAGCGATGTTTACCCTTGTAAGGGAATGCCCGTATTCGAGTGGTGGGAGAAATACCGGCGTGTCCGGAAAGAGGGGGTTATTGTATTTAGAGGAGTTGCGACGGCACTCTATTTGCTCATATACACTTCTTGTAAAAAGTTTGTCATTGAGATGAAGAACAAGAAAGCGTGCGTCCGATACAAAACCCAACGTACTAAGCGTACGTGATTTCGCGCCAAAAAGTGCGCAAATGAGATAAAGAGCAAGGAACTGCGCATCCGAAGCAAAACCAAGCGTACTAAGCGTACGCGATTTTGAAGCGGATGCACAGTGACGACGCTATTTGCTCATTTGCACACTTTTTTAAGGTTCCAGATGCGTTGAGCATACTCCTCCACAGCCCTGTCCGCTGCGAAAAAGCCTGCTTTGGCAATGTTGACAAGCGACATACGATTCCAGGTTTCTTTGTCCTGATACGTTGCGTTGACGCGCTCTTGTGCGGCGGAGTAGCTGTCAAAGTCGGCAAGCACCATGTATCCGTCGGGTTGACCGCCGCGACCGATGGTGAGAGAGTCGGCGATTTCGCCAAACGAGATGCCGTTTACGCCCTGACGAAGCGTGTCGATGAGACGCTTGATGCGAGGATTGGTCTGATAATAGTGCGACGGATTGTAGCCTTGTTTCCAAAGAGCCTCGACTTCGTCGGCAAGCATACCGAAGAGGAAGATGTTGCCGTCGCCTACTTCTTGGTGAATCTCGACGTTTGCACCGTCGAGAGTGCCGATGGTGAGCGCGCCGTTTATCATAAACTTCATATTGCCCGTGCCGCTAGCCTCTTTGCCTGCGAGAGAGATTTGTTCACTGACTTCCGCCGCCGGCATAATGATTTCGGCAAGGGTTACGCGGTAGTTTTCAAGGAAAACGACTTTGAGCTTGCCTTTGATGTCGGGATCGTTGTTGACAAGTTTGCCGAGAGCGCAGATAAAGCGAATAATTTGCTTTGCCATATAGTATGCGCTTGCGGCCTTTGCGCCGAAGATGAACGTGCGCGGTTGAATATCGAGATTGGGATTTTCCTTCAATCTCAAATACAAATCGAGGATATTGAGCGCGTTGAGGAGTTGACGTTTATACTCGTGCAATCTCTTGACTTGGACGTCGAAAATACTGTCGGGATCGACGTTGACGTCGTTGTGTTCGAGAATATACTTCGCAAGGTCTTCCTTGTTGGCGCGCTTGATGGTGGCAAGCCTGTCGAGGACTTGTCTGTCCCCCATATACTTTTGCAAATCTTGCAGAGCGTCTGCATCTTTGAGCCACTTGTCGCCGATAAGTTCGGTGATAAGCGAAGCAAGGCGCGGATTGGCTTGAGCAACCCACCTTCTGTGCGTGATGCCGTTGGTAACGTTGGTAAACTTCTCGGGGTGCATACGGTAGTAATCCGCAAAAACATCATTTTTGAGAATGTCGCTATGGAGCGCAGATACACCGTTGATTGTGTGCGACGTAACAAGGCAAAGATTTGCCATTTTCACCTGACCGTTGGAAAGCACGGCGTTGCGGTTGACAACGTCCCAGTTGTTGGGATAATACTCCCAAAGCTCGCCGCAGAAACGTTGGTTGATTTCCTGCACGATTTGGAAGATACGCGGAAGAAGGCTTTGGAAAAGGTTTTGCGGCCATTTTTCGAGAGCCTCTGCCATAACCGTGTGGTTGGTGTATGAAATTGTGTTGGTTGTGATTTCCCACGCTTGATCCCAGCCGTAACCGTACTCGTCGAGGAGCAAGCGCATAAGCTCGGGTATGCAGAGCGTCGGGTGCGTATCGTTGATGTGAATCGCCACGCAATCCGCAAGGTTGTCAAGGCTCGGATTGGTCTTGAGGTGTCTGCGCAAAATGGATTGAATGGACGCAGATACGAAGAAATATTGTTGTTTAAGGCGCAAAGACTTGCCTTCGATGTGGTCGTCGGCAGGATAAAGCACTTTGTTGATGGACTCCGCCATTGCCTTTGCCGCGCTTGCCTTGACGTACTCGCCTCTCGAGAACATTGTCATATCGAAGTCTTGTGGCGCTTGTGAATGCCAAAGTCTGATGCGGTTGACGGCATCGGTGTCATAGCCCGAGATGTTCATATCGTACGGAACGGCGTCGACCACCGTACAGTCGCGTTGGGTAACTTTGAGTTTGCCGTCAGTCCAGTCCTGATCGACGACGCCGCCAAAGCGAACCTGATACGTTTCCTCAAGACGAGGCGCAAGCCATACGTCGCCGCCCTTTAGCCAATCGTCGGGCTGCTCGAGTTGCCAGCCGTCAACAATGACTTGCTTGAAAATGCCGTAATCGTAAAGTATGGAAAATCCGCTCGCGGGATAGCCGCAGGAAGTGAGCGAATCCATATAAGCCGCGGCAAGACGTCCGAGACCGCCGTTTCCGAGACCTGCGTCCGGCTCGAAAGCGTAAATCTCTTCCATGTCAACGCCGAAACTTTCAACCGCTTTGGTAACTTCGTCAGTGATGCCGAGGTTGAAAAGATGGTTGCGCAACGATCTGCCGAGAAGAAACTCCATCGACATATAATACACTTGCTTTGCGTTTTTTTCGTGGCAAACTTTCTTGAAGTTGACGCGCTTGTTGGTGAGCAAATCTCTTATCGCCATGCAAGTCGCGCGATAAATCTGGTTTTTGCTCGCGTCTTCGGGTTTTACGCCAAAGTAACTGGTGAGAACCGCAGAGATGTTGGCTTTGATTTCTTTTTGGGTAACGTTTGTTTTCATTATTATTCCTTCCTTCCGCTTCCCCCTCGGACGAAAGATGTTTATTGCGTATTATTGTACTACATTTTTGCCGTGTAGTCGCGGTTTTACAATGGATTGATATAGAATATCAAAGGTTTTTGTAGATATCGACGTACTTGTTTGCGCTCACTTCCCAACCGAAATCGGAATTCATATCGTTTGCGACGATTTTGTTCCAATTATCCTTGTCGTTGTAAGTTGCGTATGTGCGCCAAATCGCGTCGAGCATATCGTATGCGTTGTACGTCTTGAAGGTGAAACCTTTGCCTCCGCCCGTTTCGGGATTGTATGCAGGAACGGTGTCCTTAAGTCCGCCCGTTTCACGCACTACGGGTACGGAGCCGTATCTCATTGCGATGAGCTGCGAAAGTCCGCACGGCTCGAATTTGCTGGGCATAAGGAAGATGTCGCTTGCGCCGTAAAGTTTGCTCGCAAGATCGCCCGAGAACGCCAAGATACCGCGGAATTTGTTGGGATATCTGCTCTCGACCGATTTTATCATATTCTCGTACTTCCAATCGCCCGTGCCGAGAACAACCACTTGAATGTCCGCGCGCATTACGTCGTCTATGACGGTGCCGACAAGATCGAGTCCTTTTTGCTCGGTGAGCCTTGTAACCATTGCCACAAGCGGACGATTTTCGTCAAACGGAAGGTCTATCATCTCGCAAAGCGCTTTTTTGTTTTCCGCTTTCTTCTTTGCATAGTCCTTGAGCGTGTAGTTGGCAAAGAGGCGCTTGTCCGTCTTTGGATCATATACCTTTTGATCTATGCCGTTGACAACGCCGTGAAGTTTGAAACGGCGCTGGCTCAAAATGCCTTCAAGCCCGTAGGAATAGAACGGATCGAGAATTTCGTTGGCGTACGTTTCGCTGACGGTGGTAACTGCGTTGGACGATTCGATGCCGCCCTTCATATAGTTGACGCAATCGCCGTTCATGACGAGCGGACGAGCCCAGTCCGGCAAGCCGAGAATGTCGCTGATAAGTCCGTCGCCGTACTTGCCCTGAAACTCGATATTATGGATTGTAAACACTGTTTTGATGTTGCGATAATCCTCGTTGAAACGATAGAATACGTCGAGGAACACAGGCGTGAGCGCAGTGTGCCAATCGTTGGCATGGAGGACGTCGGGATAGAAGTCGATAAGCGGCAAGACTTCCAAAACCGCTTTGGAGAAGAACGCAAAGCGTTCGCCGTCGTCAAAGTGTCCGTAAAGCCCTTTGCGCTTGAAATAGTACTCGTTATCCACAAAGTAGTACGTTACGCCGTCATAGACCGCCTCGTATACGCCGCAGTATTGCCTGCGCCAACTGAGATCCACGTACGTGGAAGCGACAAAACGGAACGTATCGCGATAACTTTCGCTTATTTCCTCTTTGTAGAACGGGATGATAACCCTGCAATCGTGTCCGAGCGCATTGAGCGCTTTTGGCAACGCCCCTGCGACGTCCCCGAGACCACCCGAGCGCACAAACGGCATTGATTCTGATGCGACAAATAATATTTTCATGGATACTAATTCTCCTTATGGGGAATAATTATGGGTTTAATTAATAATTAATAATTATTAATCAATAATTGTGGAATATTCCATATTTTCGCTACGCTGGATTCCCACGGTCACTTCGTTCCCTCGGAATGACAAAAGGAATATTCTATAGCGCAATTAATTGCGCCTAACGTTGCTCGTAGACAGGCGGAGCCGTAGTTTATAACTCCACGAAGAGTTATTGTGAGCATCAACTTTCTATCCGAACAACCGCCGAGCCGTCTCAAGGTTGTGAGACCTTACGCACAAAAGCAATGCTCCGATTGCTTTTGTGTAGGACGTTTGCGCCTAAATATGTGTCAAGTTATCTCAAAGAGATAAGTGACACGTGTTTAGCATTCGGCGCAATTATTAAATCACTTTGCCTTTGACGACAACCATCGGATAAGTCTCATACCCGCTCAACACACGGTTTGGTTGGATGATGACGTCCTTATCGGTGATGGTGTAGTCGAGGGTTGCGTTTTCCATGACAATGGTGTCCTCCATGACAATGGAGTTGCGGATAACGGCGCCTTTGCCGACTTTGACGCTACGGAAAAGAATGGAGTTCTCAACCGTGCCGTCTATGACGCAACCGTCGGCGATGATGGAATTTTTGACGTCTGCTCCCTCTTTGTACCTTGCGGGAACGCTGTCCTTGACCTTGGTAAGGATGGTTGAATGCTTGTAGAACAGAGCCTCTCTCACTTCGGGTTTGAGCAAGTCCATACTGGCTTTGAAGTAGGTCGGGATACGGTCGATGACGGCGACGTATTCCTTGACTTCATAATTCATTATATACAAATCCGCGAGATTTGCCTGAAGGATGTCCTTTTCAAAATCATAGCAGCCGTGAGCATAGGCGTTATCAACGAGAGAAATGAGCAAGTCCTTCTTGATGAAGTATATATTGAGATTGCAAAGCTGCTTGCCTGCGTCGCTTGCGACGGCGTATCTCATATCGGTAATTCTGTCGTTTTTATCGGCGGTGATTATGAGTTTACGTGCGTTTACGTCGTCCGTTCTGTACGTAAGTACTGTGATATCCGCGCCTTTGTTGATGTGGAACGCCTCGACTTGTTCAAAATCTATGTTGCACGCAATATTGGTGTTGGATATGACAACGTACTCCTCATTGTTGTTCATAAGGTAGCCGCGCAAGTTGTAGAGAGCCTCGATTTTGCCCTTGTACACTTCGTGTTCGCTGTTGAAAACGAAGGGCGGGAAAAGCGTAAGACCGCTGTTTTTTCTGTTTAAATCCCAATCGCGCCCCATACGGAGGTGGTCCATAAGGGAGTTATAGTTGTTGCGAGTAACGATACCGATTGTCGTGATATTGGCATGCACGAGGTTGGACAAAGTAAAGTCGATAAGACGATATCTGCCGCCGAACGGAAGAGACGCCGTGGTGCGATGAATTGTCAAATCGTTGAGATGGCTGTCCGGATCGGACGCAAACAAAATGCTCATCGTATTGTTTTTCATAATTTCTCCTCCTTAACCTATCATTTCGTTGGCGCCGACGACGGAATTTGCAGGCAATTCGTAATTGGGTGCGATTACGCTGATTTTCCACTCGCCGGGGTTGCAATGCGACAACGTTTCGCCCACCATGCTGTTTTTGCCGACGACCGCATTCCAACCGACGATGGAATATCTTACGTCCGCGCCGTCCTCGATGACTGCGCCGGGCATGATTATGGACGATTCCACATAAGCGTCCTTGCCTATCTTGCAGGAGTTGGACACTATGCTGTCGCGCACTGTGCCGTCGATAACAGTACCTTCGCTGACGAGGCAATTGATGACTCTGCCCGTGGGCGATACGTAGTGTGGCGGCTCTGCGTTGTTTCTTGCATAAATCTTCCACTTATCGTCGTCAAGATTGAGCTCGCTGCCGTTGAGAATGTCCATATTCGCTTCCCAAAGGGAAGAGATTGTTCCGACATCCTTCCAGTAACCGTCAAATTGATAAGCATACATTCTTTGGTTGTCCGCAAGCATTTTGGGGATGATGTTTTTGCCAAAGTCGTTTTCGCTCTCTTTGTCGTTCTCGTCATCGATGAGATATTGACGGAGTTTTTCCCACGTGAAGATGTAGATACCCATAGAAGCCTTGGTGCTCTTTGGATGTTTGGGCTTTTCCTCAAACTCCTCGATCTGTTTGCTGTTCTTTTTGAGGTTGAGGATGCCGAAACGGCTTGCCTCTTCAATGGGTACGTCGCGCACTGCGATTGTGCAATCCGCATTGTTCTTTTTGTGCTCTTTGAGCATATCGTGATAATCCATCTTGTAGATGTGATCACCGCTCAAAATCACGACGTAATCGGGGTTGTAGTTGTCGATAAAGTCTATGTTCTGATAAATGGCGTTTGCCGTGCCTTTGTACCATTCGCCCGACTTTGCGCCCATGTACGGAGGCAAAACGTAGATGCCGCCGCTGAGCCTGTCGAGATCCCACGGCTGACCGTTGCCTATGTATTGGTGCAATTCAAACGGACGATATTGCGTAAGCACGCCTATTGTGTCGATACCGCTGTTGATACTGTTGGAAAGCGGAAAATCGATGATGCGATACTTCGCGCCGAACGGAACTGCCGGCTTTGCGACCGAGGACGTGAGAACGCCCAGTCTTGTGCCTTGTCCGCCTGCGAGCAGCATTGCAATGCATTCCTTCTTGGATATTTTGCCCATCATTTCTCCTCCTTATATTCAGGTTTCAAAAACATAACCGAATTTTTCGGAATATTAACTTTGATTGAGTACGGATAGCCGTGCGAGGGTTTTGCCGTCGCTCTGAACGAGGGGCGACGCTCCTCTTCACCGCCGTACTTTTTGAGCGCGGAATACAAATCCGCTTTGTACGTTACGCCTTCGGGCACGCCCATAACGTATTTAAGACGCTCCACGGGCGAGAAGTTGACTATGCAAACGACGTATTCGCCGTCCGCCGCCTTACGCATAAAGGACACGACGTTTTGCGTGTTGTCGTCAACCACTATCCACTTGAAGCCGTCGTACGTGCAATCGAGCTGCCACATCGCCTTGTTCTCAAGATAGAAATCGTTGAGGTCTTTCATAAACTTCTGGAAAGTGCGATGACGCGGATAATCCAGCAAGAACCAATCAAGTTGTTGCGTGTAATTCCATTCTATAAACTGCGCAAACTCGTTGCCCATAAAGTTGAGTTTCTTGCCGGGATGCCCCATCATAAATCCGTAAAACGCCTTGAGCCCCTCAAACTTCTCGTCGTAATCGCCCGGCACTTTGTTTATCATACTGCACTTGCCGTGCACGACCTCGTCGTGAGAAATCGGGAGAATATAGTTCTCGCTATACGCGTACGTGATTGCGAACGTAAGATTGTTGTGGTTGTCTTTTCTGAAGAACGGATCGAGGGAAAGATAATGCAAACTGTCGTTCATCCAACCCATGTTCCACTTGAAATTGAATCCCAAACCGCCGTCGTATGCCGGCTTTGTAATCATGGGATATGCGGTTGATTCCTCGGCAATGGTGAGCGCGCCGTGATACTTGGAAAGTATTGCGGTGTTCATTTGCTTCAAGAAATCTTTTGCCTCGAGATTGTAGTTGCCGCCGTATTGGTTGGGAGCCCACTCGCCGTCTTTGCGACCGTAATCGAGATAGAGCATGCTCGCGACCGCGTCGCAACGAATGCCGTCGATGTGGTAAGTATCAAACCAGAACATCGCAGCGGATATGAGGAAAGATTTGACTTCGTTCTTGCCGAAATCGTAAACCATAGTGCCCCACTCTTTATGCTCGCCCTTGCGAGGATCGGCGTATTCGTAAAGAGGCGTGCCGTCAAAGAGGCGCAGACCTTGCTCGTCGCGCGGGAAGTGCGCAAGCACCCAGTCGAGAATGATACCTATTCCTGCGCGATGGCATCTGTCCACAAATTCCATAAGGTCTTTTGGCGTGCCATAGCGTGAGGTGGGCGCAAACATGCCCGTGGTCTGATATCCCCAACTTCCGTCAAAGGGATATTCTGTCAAAGGCATAATCTCGATGTGCGTGTAGCCCATTTTTTTGACGTACGGGATAAGCTCGTCCGCCATTGCGCTGTAATTGATGTAATTGCCGTCGGCGTACTTGCGCCATGAGCCGAAATGAATCTCGTAAATGTTGATAGGACTGCCGTAGGGGTTGAAATTTTCTCTTTCCCTCATCCACTTTTTGTCCTTCCAACGATAGCCGGAAATGTCGTAAAGTTTGGACGCGTTGGCAGGCGCGGTTTCGAAATGCAGACCATAGGGGTCGCACTTATAGACCGTGGTGCCGTCTTGCGATGTAATCGCATACTTGTAAGCCTGAAATTGCTGCGCGCCTGCAATAAACGTCGTCCATACGCCGTCGTCTTGCATTTGCATTGGGTTTGCGCTCTCGCTCCAGCCGTTGAAGTCGCCCACAACGAATACGCTCTTTGCGTTTGGCGCCCATACTGCGAAATCCCATCCGTCGACGCCGTTTTCTACGTCGGGCGTCGGTGAAAACATTTTATGCGCTTGGTAATTCGTCCCCTCGTGGAACAAATAACTTGCATAACTGTCTTTGATTTTTGCCATAAACTCTCCGTAAAGCGACAAAAAAGCAATATTTATCGCTTTGGTAATACTTTATAATTATTGTATCAAAAAATACGCGCGCACACAATAGCAATTTGCAACTTTTTTTGCAAATATTGCAAATTTGCATTGACATTTTTTATACTTTTGTCAATTTTGCAACTTTTTTTGCCAAATTTGTAAACTTTTTCAAATCACGTAAAACAGACCGCTGCCGCTGCCCGTCATAAAAACTTTGCTTATTCCCTCGCCTTTTAACCTTTCTACCGTTTCTTTTATGCGAGGGTTTACAATGCAGGACGCTTCAAACAAATCGTTTCTGTTGATTTCAAGCGCCTCTATAGCGTTTTTAGGAATTGCCAAACCGCTATAATCCTTGCCTAGTTTGTCATAGGTCTTGTAGCACTCGCCGCTGTCCGCGCCGCCCTCGACCACAACGATTTCAAAATTCGGAATATCGTCGCAAGAGAGCCGCTCCACAATCTCGCCCACGCCTCTCACACGGCAAACGCCGCCCTTGTACATACATGGCACGTCGCTGCCGAGAGATAGCAAAAAAGCAGTATCTAACGCCATGTTTTTACCTATCGACGCACAATACGCCTCTATTGCTTTAAGTGCGCCGACAATGCTTGCGGACGAGCCGCCCATGCCTGCGCCGAGAGGAATGTTTTTGCAAATATACAAACTTCCGCCGACTTTTGCCCTTCTTGCGATGACGTCAAGTTTGTCCTTCAACGCCGCCTTGAATCTTGATTTGTCAAAACCTTGCAAGGCGCAATCTATCTTCACTTCCGTTATGCCGACAGTGTTATTTTGCGGATAAAACGAAACGATGTCCTCATACTTTGCGTAAGGACACACAATCATGTCGAGCGTATGCAAGCCCTCTCTTTTGCCGGTAACGGCAAGTGATAAATTGAGCTTTGCGGGCACTGAGATTGTAAAAGTCGTTTTTGTGTTCATTTTTCTTCCGCCAGATCAAGCGTGATGTCAAACTGCGTGTTGTAGCCCTCTATCGGCTGTTTTGCGAGGGTTATGGTGCCGCCGTGCATTTCGATTATCTTTTTGCACACTGCAAGTCCAAGTCCCGAGCCCTGCCCTTTGCGAGATTTCTCGCCCACAACAAACGCCTCGAAAACGTCGTTTTTGCTCTCGTCGTTTATGCCGGGGCCGTTGTCCGCAATGTGTATAACTGCCTTGTCGCCATCTTTTTCCGCGACAAACAAGAGCGTCGTGCCTTGCGG